>ERZ1034952.247-NODE-247-length-50340-cov-35.748991_pt1 | contig 50340 bp, 47 predicted proteins | sample MGYA00520625_ERZ1034952 | MGnify/ENA primary metagenome ERZ1034952 (study PRJEB33766, sample SAMN09781773) | gut metagenome | biome: gut microbiome | host: Homo sapiens | place: Madagascar | study: EMG produced TPA metagenomics assembly of the PRJNA485056 data...
TTATCATTATTAATAGAGTTTGTATCATTGGTTGCTGCGGAGGCCGGAGACCTCCGCTAATTATAGCGTCGCCAAAGGCGGCGAATTATGTTTTAAGAAATTTCGATTTTACAGAAATTTGACTAAACCACATCGCTATGCAAACTCATAAAAATTATACATTAAAAAATTTGCTTAATAAAAAATTATTTGTACCTTTGCATCAACAGACTCCGCCACGCTTCCCATAAGAACAGCGAACCAGGGCGGAACTTCGTTTTTATAGACATTTATGAACTACACCAAGCAGCCCCTTGACTATAGTCAAATCATACAGCAGCTTAAGAGCCGTGGACTATTGTTTCATGATGATGCTGCTGCCGAAAATGAACTTAAAATTGTTAGCTATTTCAGAATAGCCAACTATCTTTATACATTTGAAGTTCCCAATAGCAATCACACTTTTCTTCCCAATAGTTATTTTGAGGATGCATTGCGCATATACTATTTCGATAAGGATTTGCGCGCTTTGATATTCACTGCAATACAAAGCATTGAGATTGCTTTGCGCTCTAAAGTCATTCATCATGTAAGTCTAAAACATGGTGCTTTTTCTTGAAATATTTGGAATATGAAAATAAAAACATACCTTTGTAGTACAATATCACCCTTAGATGGAAAAAGCTAAGGCTCGAGGGTGTGTCAAAAGTCGCAAGTGGTACGCCCCGTAGGGGCAAAAGCTCCTAGCCCAGGGCAGCGCCCTGGGTGTAATGTATCCCAAAGCAAAGCGCCCTGTAAGGGCAAAAGCGTTGATAATGAATGCTTTTGCCCTTACAGGTAGGGTGTTCAAAATCCGCAATTTTTTCTGCACGATTTTTGACCCAATAAACGTCATAACTCATTGATATTCTGCAACAATTATATGCATAATGTATCGGAATGGAAATCCTGCACGATTTAAAAAATGCAGTTTATTGATTTACTGTTAGTTATGTGGATATTTTGGGGACAAATTGGACATAAGAATTATGAGGATTTTGAACACCCTACCTTACAGGGCGTATTATTTATAATATCCGTTTACCCAGGGCGTTGCCCTGGGCTAGGCGAAATTTGGGCTTTCAGCCCGCATTGTTTGAGTTTTGACACACCCTCTTATTTTTATATATACGAACGTAATGGAACAACAGAAACAACGAGTAATTGTTTATATAGATGGCTTCAATTTCTATTTTGGTTTAAAACATAATACAAGATGGAAGAAAAAAGGCGAATTTTGATTTGTAGTCAGTCATTTTCAGTCATTAGTCATTTAGTCATTTTCAATTTCTGATTATATAGTAGCGGAGGTCTCTGGCCTCCGCAGCAATCAATGATACAAACTCTATTATTATTAATGATGATTTGTATTCGACTTGGTGCTGCGGAGGCCGGAGACCTCCGCTACTTATAGGTTCATATTGTCGCCGAAGGCGGCGAATTATGCTTAACCTCGGGTGACCAGAGGGAACCCGAGGATAGTGAGGTATATAATATAAAACCTCTTCCTCTCGCTCGGCTAAGCCGAGCGAGAGGAAGAGGAAAGGGAAGAGTATGCGTTTTCCTCGGGTTCCTTTCAGTCACCCGAGGTTAAGCATGATTCGCCGCCTTTGGCGACGCTAAACAGTTTGTATCATTGATTACGGGGTGTGTGTCAAAAGTCTAATAATGCGGGCTGAACCAAAGGTCGCCGGCGCGAAGCGGAAAGGCAAAGCACAAATTGCTCCTAGCCCTGGGTAAACGGATACAAAACCAAACAAAGCGCCCTGTAAGGGCAACAGCATTACAATAATGAACGCTTTTGCCCTTACAGGGCGCTTTTGCTTTTGGATGCATTACACCCAGGGCGCTGCCCTTGGCTAGGAGCTTCTGCCCCTTCGGGGCGTACCACTTGAGGAACCAGAGGGGAACTATTGGATTTTTCACTTTTCACTTCTAAATATTAAGACAAGAGAACATGAGAACAAGAGGGAAGGGTGAAGGCTTGATTGAGCAAAAAGAGAACATGAGGTTTGGTTGGGCTTTGCCCAACACTCCTTTCTTGCGGTATCCTCACTTAAACCATTGGATTTTTCGTTCTTCACTCTTCGTTCTTCACTTAAACTATTGGATTTTTCCCTCTTCACTTTTCACTTTTCACTTAAACTCCCTCTTCACTTTTCACTTAAACTCCCTTTTCACTTAGTCTCCGCTACTATATTTACTTTTGTTCGGCAGCGAGTCTTACTGGCATGGCTCTATATCGTTTCGTATTATTTCCCGACGAACCCGACACAAATCGGTAGTTTGACAAGTTTAGGCTCTTGCCGAAAGCATCGAGATACAAGTACCAGAAGCCGTACTCAGGACTGCTTTCCGAGAATCCCTGATAACCAGCCAGACGTGAGCTTGTCCATAGGTTGGCATGATTACTGTCCTTGTAAATCGCATCCTCGTCGGTCTTGCCCTCATAATATCCGCTCATCGGGATAAATATCTGGGGAATATCCCTTTCATCCGTATTAATTCTCAGACAGTTGTACACCTCGCCATAATGAGTCTTCTCCTCTACTATCGCCAAGTTATTGTTGTTGTCGATAAGACCTCGCAGACACATGTTGTCGCACACCTTGAAGTCGCCTATTGCCAAAGCATCTACCACAGTGTTTTGGTTCTTAGCATCATTAGAATTTTCGGCTACCGAAATTTTGAAGTAACCACCTATTGCTCCCTTGTTGCCTTCAAGCGCGGTTGTGGCAGGAGAGTAGTAGCCGTTGTTTGTGGCACCAAGGTTGCGGTCGAGCATGTGGTAGGTTCTGACCTCGGTAGTTCCGTCTGTTTTGGTAACCTTAGCCTTTACGTCAACCATCTCATAATAGTACCATCCCGAAGCCTTGCTATTGCCAAGCTGATAAGCAGTTGTCAACTTTGCGAACAATCCTACATGATAAACCGGATAGGATACCTTAATATTGGTTATCGCGTTGGTGATGGATATAATGGTGACACCCTCACTACTAATCCACCTTTCATAATTATTAGCCGCGGCCAGCGTCACCTTGTAGAAGTTGTTGTCGCCATCGGTAATCTCCTCAACATTCACTCGCGAGGCGTCGTACTCCATGTGGTCACCGGTAAGATGTGGTATAAGATAGTAAACAGGATTGTTGCCCACAAAGAAGTGCAATCCGTCGTTGCGCACTCTGCCTTGGTTTTCCGCCGGTGTTATGCCCTGAAGCGAGTTCATCCATTTGAAGTAGTTTTTCTGTTCATCAGGAGTAAGCCCGGCTAGTCCTCGTATCTGCACAATTCTATTTGGATCAGTACGGAAGTCGTAGCCCAACTGTGTAATCTCTACACCGCGCGACAAGTCGCCTGATGTTATTGTCACAGTACCAGTATGCGCAGTCGATTGGCAGTTCTCGGTCAGAGTAAGTTCGATAGTGTACAGTCTGCCTCTTGACGAGTAGGGTCCAGCAGTTGTTGGCAAATCAATATACGATGCTTTTGTTTTATAATCAGTGGGAACTGAAATCCAATCAGGGCTGTTCGAAACTACACTAAAATCTTCAGGGTGCTGCTTGGTTGTTACAAACGTAATTGTAGCCGTCTTTTCCTTACCCAATACAGTCTGCTTGCCACACACACCAAGTTCGTAGTCCTTACATGCTATCATGTCCACAATAAGCGGATTGTCGTCCTTCACTTCTACAGACAGTCTGTTCTCTGGGGGATTATTTATTGCCTCTGTATCTGTAGCCCATCCTTCATGGTTTACAGCCGTAACCTTAACCTGATAATGATGGTTGCGAAGAAGATCCATCTGCGTTGAAGTGCCGTTGTTAAAAAACTCCACTTTATAAAAGGTATCTGGTCCGCCATTATACTTTGCCTTGATTATCATGTATGCTTTGCCAGCAGGAGTCTCATAGAAAGGATGCTCGCCCATACTATAGTCTTTCTCATCCGTGTAATCTACCGAAGACAGAGCCACATCGGTAAACGACTTAGTGGCTATTGTGCCCCTCTTAGCCGTGTTGATGAGCTTGAAGCCTGTTATCTCAAACTTAGAATTGGGCAACTTATCATTATCCTTTGTAACAGACGCCTTGGCAAACTGTCGGAACAACCACACTTTGGTTTTGCTATTAAGCAGGTCGTCCACCTTTACGCTTCCCCAACAAACGGGAGCGTCGAGGTTGGGGTTGCCGTCGCGTGTTGTGTTGTACAGGTTGTTCTTGCCATCAGCATCCTTGGCGTCGCTCTTTGTTATGGTGGTGTTGGCTACAATATGTAGCGTGGCTGTTCCGTGCACAGCCTTCACCTTAACATCATAAGTGTCGTCGCCCTTAGGCTTGATGTCCGAACTCGTGATATTGCTCATGCCGAGATACTTGTCGTCTGCATCGTAGCACAAAACGCAGAGGCTGTTGATTTGCCGCTCGGTTGCTGCTCTTGTCGCCACAGTATTCTTGGTGAAATTAGGCAACTTAAGAGTCAGCACAACTCCATCGGACGGCAAGTCTTGCGTGCCGCCTCCTACAATGTCTCTGATGTCGCTGCAAGCAGTCGACACCATAGCCAAGAGCATGAAGAGCCAAATTGTCAATTTCTTGATGTACATATTGTTGTCTTTTAATTGTTACTTTTTAAAAAGGGCATCCCTTCTTCCAGGTCTTTGCGCCTGAGCCCGGATCGTATGAGCCTTCTATCACATAGCGCACATATTCGCGACCGTTAATCGTTCTTGTAACCTTTCCTGTTACAGGATAGCTATCGCCGTCAAACAGCAACGGTTTATCATATACTGAACCGGATGAATTTTTTATATTCACATACAAGTTTTTATCATACTCCCCCAAAGGAGCTTTGAGGTGGAGTATGGTCTTGTACCAAGCTTTATTATCACTTGGGTCGTCTCCGTAGTATACGCACGTAAACTCGTTAACAACATTAGGGTTGTCACTCTTCATTTCGAATTGCTCGGTTCCACCTCCGTTTTTGACACCATAATTAACGAACCATCCCGATATTTTGTCGTACTTGGTGTATATGGTATATTCCACGTCTACTATAGTGGGTTTCTCGTCGAATACTTTGTAGTATGGATCTGATGTTGGGTCATACAGATACCAGCCTTCATTGTCCTCATAGTTGAAGAGTGTGATGCCAGGGTCATTGTGATGAGTGAAACGATGCGACTGGAAGCCCTTTTTAAGGTATGTACCATTGCTGAAAATCAACAGAGTTTGTCCAGGATTTATCATCTTATCCTGGGTAGCTACCTTTTTTCCTACCGACATTTGATTTGTTGGAATACTTAAATAGTACCAACCTGGGTTGTTTCCGTCGGCTTTCATCGAGTGTCCTGGCCACCATTCCTCGGTGCCAAAGCCACTATCATCATTATTCGACACAGTGTGGCGAGTAAAATCTCCGCGGTCGGGTTTTACGAAATACCATTCCTTTGTTGTTCTATCCTGAGAACCTGTACCAGGTTTTGTCTCACCTATCTGTGTATAGACGTAAACATAATGGTAGTCGTTATGCGGAGAAAAGTCTTCATCCCACGTAACATTCTGCCAATTACTTGACACTTCCTTTTGCGCTTCCCACCAACCGTCACGCCAGTTGTTGCTTACAGTACCCAAACGAGAATCCTCATCAAGCATTAAATTATGCTGATAGTCATCATTACTGTCACCCTTACACCATACCAAGTCGTTTATGGCTCGCATATATATAATGTAGTTACCCTTTGGTGGGCGCACCGTTACACGTACCGGTTGCTCCATATATTTTTCATTACCGTCTGCGTCTTTATACTTTTCAATCGACTTTACCGTAAACGTATGTGTGGTTGTTGTCTGAGGGTCGGATGTAGCCGTAATAGTAAATGTGCCTTCTGCCAATTGAGTATTTTTGCACTTGATGTTTATTTTAGACTCAGCATACGAAACTTCATGTCCGCTGCCCAAAACCGTCCATCCATCAGGGAACTTAATACCACCAAGGTTGGTAGTAAACTTCACCGATTTAGTCAACTCAGCTGTATTACTTTCATCGTAGAAGATAACAATATCCACTGGATCTACAATGAAGTATGGCGTAACGTTGTAATGAACATTAAGATACTTCTTTAGGTTGTTTACCTTTATCGACACCTTGGCGTCGCCTTCAGTTTTAGTACCAAAGTCGGCAATCGAAAGTTCAGGATTTATACTGAATTTTAGACGCTTGGTTGCTGGATCGTTTACTACTTTAATTATCTCCAAATCGCCTAACGTTGCCTTGTTAACCTTTGATATACATTCAAATTTCAAGGTACTTGGATCGGCATTTGTTACGTAATCGATGTAGTCGTCTTGCAGCGACTTTACCTCGGCTTTTGTCTTCGACACCCAAAGCGTAGTATGTGTAAAGTCCGCATCCACCTCTGCTAATTTCCAATCCTTCACACCTACCACACAATCGAGGTCGATGTTGCCCAGACTCTTCAGGCGGCCAACAATCTCGTAATATGTGCCGCGTGGGAAAGTTGGAACTTCAGTTGTTGAGGTCTCGTCCTTACGATGACCAAGATTGATGTTGTAGCTGTTATTGTGGCCTCCTACTGTTCCGCCTATCTTTAGGGCCGACTGCTGAGCAGCCTGTGCCACGTAACGCTCGGGAAGATAATAGGTGGCACGGAAGAGCCACTTCTGCTTAGCGCTTACTGGATCAAGATTAGCTACGCCTGTACCCTTAACTGTTATGATGTTATTGTCGTTGACGTTTAAATGTGTAAAATCCTCTTCCCAATCACTATAGTAGACTCCTGTACCTGTAGCAGAAGCAAGATCATACAAGGTAGAACCGAAGCCCTTGGCATAATCGCTGCTTACGCTTGGGTTGCTGAACTTTCCGTTCCACAACAGCTTTGTCTCAGGCGAAAGACGCTCGGCCTTAACATCATTGATTATCATTCCGTTTGTCTTAAGTGCCGGACTAACGCCTGCTGCATTTGGGTCGTACACAAGGTTAAGGCACACCTTGACACAGGTAAATCGCAGATTAGCCGCCACGGTCTTAGGTGTCTTGTCCGTATTATTATTTATGACGACTTCGGTTGTTGTTCCGTCGGCTGCCTTAGGCTCGTAAATCATCGGGATATTTTTGGCTACGGGCATTCCAGGCTTCGTCATCGGCTGATAAGACAACACAACGCCCTTCAAGTCGTCCTCGGTATTGATGGTCGTGCCTTTGAGCGCGTCCTCCATGTTTGCCACCACATACACGTGGTAGGTGCCGGGCTTGATTTGCAGCTGATAACGAGCCACCTGCTCGTTTAGCATCTCGTTAGCCACGGGCGCAGGCAACTCCTGCGAGAGAAATGTGCCTTCGCGATTAACGGGGAAGGCATAAAGATGCAGGTCGTTAATCTGGCACTCTTCTACTGAGGCATTGTATGTAGGGTTGCTGCTGCTCAGACTGCTCGTGATGGCATCGCCCTCGCGAGTAACTGGCACATAGACACACAGATTGCCCTCGGATGTAGCCGGGGTGTTGTACACATCGGCATCATCTGTACATGCTGCCAACAACAACAGGGCAGCAAGAGAAAGGAGTATGTCTGCAAGTCGTTTCATTGTTCTAATTATTATTAGGTTCAAACTAAATTTATTTTTTATTCAACTTTCGCATGTAAGCTCCACACGCCCTGAACCAACGGTCACGGGCCGAAGGGAAAGGTAAAGGGCAGAAGCCACTAGCCCAGGGCATCGCCCTGGGTAATTACGGACGCAAACCTGTCGCCCTGTAAGGGCAAAAGCTTTAAAACTCCAGGCAAAACATAAGGCTTTTGCCCTTACAGGGCGTCTTTCTGATTGCCATCATACCCAGGGCGATGCCCTGGGCTAGGAGCTTTTGGGCCTTAAGCCCGTACTTGAACCACTTGCGAAAGTTCAGTTTTATATAATCTACAGGCTTATGCGCTGAATGCGCTTAGCCCAGTCGAGCACACCAACCGAAAGGTTTACGTATTGCCACTCGGTGCCGATGAGGAAGAAGTCGAGGCGGTAGTCGTACTCGCGGTCGAGATATTCCTGAATGCCGTAGTTTTGCGAGGCATAAGCGTCGCGTCCTTGCTGCAGAATGTCTGGCAGGTTGATAAGGGCGATAGTCTTGCCCGACACCTTATTATATATATGTAGCATGGCGTTGCGGTTGTTCTCCTCGGGTGGGAAGTAGACCAGGCGCGAGAGCATCAGTCCGGCATGGGCAGTACGTTCTTTTACGTTTCCAGCCTCGTCGCGGAACTCGGTGGTCCATGTATGGAAAGGCGTGTAGCGAAGCTTAGAGTCGCTTGCCAAAGAGTTGTCGTAGTTAATCAAGCCGTTGTCGGCTATTACCTCGTAGCCGAAGTCGTCGGCAGAGATTTTCTCGGGTGCGTCAATCTGATGCAGCGAGATAGTGAGCTGCTTGGTGTCGCGCACCAAGGATATGGTGTCGTGTGTAGCCTTAAGGTCGTACACGGTAGTAAGGTGTTGCGAACGACCAATCCACAGCGTGTCGAGCGGAGCCGAGCAATCCACCTCGTCAATATCGCCCGCCTCGTTGCGGTCGAGCATAGTGTTGAAGGCAGTAATGTCCTCGCCTTCCACATGGTTGTGGATGCGGAACTTGGCACCAGGCGTAGCCAAAGCGTCCTCGTAACGTTTCTGCTTTGCGATGGCGAGAAATTGGTATTCGCCAGGCTGCAGATTAAGATGTACGGCAAAGTCGTGACGGCGGATAGGAGCGTCGCTATTGGTATTGAAAGCGTCCTGACAGAAAAGGAACTTGCCGTCCTTATCGTACACCATGACAACAACGCCTCCAACATGGTCGTTGAAAAGGTCGGCGCGCTGCGTGTTGTAGTCGTAGCGGAAGTGCAGGTAAGCGCCATTGTCGCATGGCTCAAGGTCGTCGTGCATCAGCGAGCACGAAGCCAGCAATGGTGCAAAGGCGAGGAGTGAGCATATAGATTTAACCAGTCCGTGAAACATAATGTTTGCCGTTAATTTAATTAGAGTTGTTGGTAAATAATGTAAATATTCAAAATGAAGGTATCAAAGGAAGTACGGCTGCATGGGCCGTACCTCCTAAGATAAGTACGTGTTCATATTTAGCTTTATATATGAGTGGCAATCTGTAGGAGGGTATGGCATCCCTGCCATACCTACTCTGCTAAGAGTGTCCTGCCGATTTAGTGGGTATGGCAAGGATGCCATACCCTCCTACTATATGTAAAGATAATTCTGAACTGTTACTTATTAGGGTTCTTGCGGTCCTGATAAGAGGACGCGCAATATTGATTAGAGGTCGATGCTCTGGCTGCGCTTAGCCCAGTCAAGGATCTTAACCTCAACGTTGATGTACTTGCTGTTCTCGTCGTCTGGAACATCAGGCTTAACCACTGGAACATCAGGATAACCAAGACCGCTAATGCTCTTTACAGAAAGCTCATACCAGTTGTTGCGGAGAACACCGTAGCGACCAAGGAAATCAGCGTTATTTGTGCCATAAGCAGTACCAGGTGTCCAATCTGTCAACTTGTTGAAGTGCTTGATGCGGGCGATGTAGTATGCCTCGCCGTGGAGGTATGTTGAGATACCTGTTTCTGTTGTCAAACCAAGCTTGGCATTGATTGCAGCAAGAGCAGCAGGAACCTTTGAAGAACCTGAGCCAGTGTATACAATATTATCAGCAGTAATCGTATGCTGACCAGCCTCTCCACTAATATTATTTGAAGCGGCAGCAAGGTTTACAGTATAGTCTGCAATCTCTGCTGAAGTTAGATTCATAACAGTTACAGCAACGTTCTTAATCTGCTCCTCAAGATCAGCTTTCTTCCAGATAGCGGTATTGTTACCAATCTTATAGAATGTCTTGTCTGATTCACCAATAAGAGCTTTAGGAGTGTAAACAGCCTTAAACACTACACGTGTTGTCTGACCCTGCATCATATTGGCAAGGTTGAATGTGTTCTCAAGACAGTACTGAGGCTGGTCATCACCGGGTAAACCAACAACTTCAGCATTTGAGATCATATTGAAAGCGTCATTGCAGTATTCCAAAGCTGATTTTGTAGTAGTTCCTTTGGAATACACATCTTTATCATAGTTAGGATCTTCGCCCCAATATACGCGCTTAAAGACTCCATTATCTTTATCATAGAAACGATCAGTATTCCATATCTGATTCCAAGCGGTCTTCAAGCCACCTGTCTGATGAACAGGGTATGTTGACTTATTGGTTACGTCAAGCTGCCAAGCATTGATTACAACTTCATCATCTTTGTATGTACCAGTTGCAATAATGTAAGAAGGATCAAAATTCTTCATTGTAACCTTAGCCAAACCACGCTCTACATAAATTGTAGTAGCAGTCTTTGCCTGAGCTTCCTCAGGTGATGCGCAAACATTGGCAACAGATACAAGAGTTGTAGGCTCTGTTGTTGTACTTGTAAACATCGGAGCGTTTGCCATAAAGATACCGTCTGTCGACTTATAATTATTAACTGTTACATTTGAAGTCTCCTTGCTCCAAGTATCATAAGTATCAGTAGAAGAAGTTGGCAATGCTACTTTTTGAGTAGTAGTACCAGTATTATTATTAAGAAGCACCAATGCCTTGTATTTGTTCTCACCTAATGAAACATGTTCAAGCTTTACAGTAGCAATGGCCGCAGTTGTTACACCATCACTCTTAACATCTGTCCAAGGGTTCATTGTTCCAAGATCGGCTTTTTCAACAAAGTTTCCGCTGTTGTCGAAAATAAGAATTGTACCATTCTTTACCTCATACTCAGCAGCAGTACCATGCACAGGATCAGGTGTACCTTCAGGATCACCTGCAGCACGTGAACCGCTTGTAGTCGGCAGATTGATCTTGAACGAAGCATACGCAGTACCTGTCTTGCCAGCACCCTCGTTAGCATTAGGATTAAGGTTGTCGTTGCTTGAACAACCTACCAAGGCTGTAGCCATAACAGCCATTCCGAATAGATTTTTAACATTCTTCATAATAAAAAGAATTTAGTGAATATAATTGTTTAACTTAAAAATTTTGATCGTAACGTGGTTGGGAAGGGTGCTTTTTGGCGGCACCCTACCCTGCTTTTTCTATAGAATATTTTGTTTGTATTTCAAGTTTCGCATGTAAGCTCCACACGCCCTGAAAGGGCAGAAGCCCCTAGCCCAGGGCATCGCCCTGGGTAATTACGGACGCAAACCTGTCGCCCTGTAAGGGCAAAAGCTTTAAAACTCCAGGCAAAACATAAGGCTTTTGCCCTTACAGGGCGTCTTCCTGATTGCCATCATACCCAGGGCGATGCCCTGGGCTAGGAGCTTTTGGGCTTTCAGCCCGTTCTTGAACCACATGCGAAAGTTCAGTTTGTATTATTTGGCGTTGGCTATGCGCTGTGCGTTAGCCTTTGCGTCCTCCGAACCAGCGGCAGCGGCATCGGCAAACAGCTGGCGAGCCAACTGATAGTCTTTTTTCATTACAGCCAAAGCACCACGCGCGTTAAGTGCGGCAGCCGAGTTGTCGGCCTTCTGCAGATGCTTCTCTGCCGACGCGATGTCGCGGCGTTGAAGATCGGCACATGCGGCATTAAGGTTGGCAGTTGGGTCGTCGGGGAACATGCGCACGGCAATATCAAACACCTCATTAAATTCTGCCGAACCCGGCTCCATTGTCTGTGCCACCAGGAACATCTCCTGTAGCGACAGCTGCTGCGGACGGGTCTTAAGTATCTGTTTGGCTTCCTCAACCGAGAAAGGCCTTACCGTATAGCTCACGGTGTAGTCGCTATGGCGCAAGCGCGGATAGATGTCGCTCATTATCACGGCATAGTCGTGCGGATAGAGCTGGCGTATGCGCTTGTCCTTGTCGTCGGGCGCAAGGCTCGAGTTCGAAATCTTTATTATCTCCTCCTTGTTAGCCAAGTTAGACTGCTGCACCTTGCGGCGGAATCCGTTCCAGTCCTCAGGTGTAGAGTTTGAGCTGAACAGCTTGGCGTTGATAGGATAAAGATTTGCCACATAATTCTTTAGCGAAGCGGCACGCTCGCGAGCCAATCGCTCGTTGTTGGCGTAAGGACCATCGGGCGAGGCAAAACCATGAATGTTTATGCCCGTAATCTGCACGTTCTTGTCCTCGCGCACAAGGTCGATGGTCTTTGTAATCTTTGCCAATTCGCGTGAGTTGTCGAACAGGTCTACCACGATGTCGGTCTTGTTTACGCGGAAGCTTAGGTAAGCCTCGCCCTTCTCGGCGCGTTGTTTGCGTGCCTCGGCAGCTGGCTTAACAAATGCAAGGGCTGGCATCCAAGCGCCAAGGTTGTCGATAGTGGTGATAAGCGTGCGGTCTTGATTCTTAAGGTCGCCACATCCGCAAAGGTCTTGTGCGGCAAGCACCTGCAGCTGATCAGCCTCAACGGGGCGCATGCGCTCTACCGACTGGCTGTAGATAATGCTCTGCTCGGTACCATTCTTGCGCAACACAACGATGGGCTGCTCGCCCTCCATGTTCTTGGCGTTGAGTTTGCCGGCACGCTGCATGCGAATATGCTGCGAACGACCGTTGATGATGATAGGCTGCAAAGCAGTAGTGTCGCCATCGGCGGCAAGCAAGGGAGTAAGTATAAGTTGCTGCTCGGCCTTGAGCTTAAGGTTGTTGAGGTTCAGTCTGAACGCAACATCCACCCGTTTGTTCTCTACATTAGTCTGCACGTTGTCAATAGTCACGGCACCCGAAGCAACGGTCTGCGCCATGGCAGAGCTGCAAGTGGCTGCTCCCATGAGACATGTCAGAAAAATGCGTGTCAATGAATTGGTCTTCATAACTCCTGGGTTTGTTATATTGTCTATTGAAGATTCTATACTTAGAGTTTTTTCTGTGTAAAAAGCCTCTGGTTTAAATCTTTTTCTCTTAATTCTCTATATATTAGAATATGTAGGCAAAGCTTATTGCCGCCTTGGTAGGTCCCATATAGTTGCGGTGCGAGTCCTTAAGACACTTGGCGCAACGTCCGTAGAGCTTGTACGGACTGTAGGCGTAGCCCACACCAAGCGAAGCCTCGAGGTTCCAGTGTCGCGACAGCAACCATTGGTAGCCGTAAGTTACACCGGCTCCCACGTACCATCCCTCGTAGTGGCGTCCGCGTTTGGTCTTGGCCAGGGTGCCGAAGGGCAGGTCAACATTCTTGACGTTGTACTCGCCTACCAGAGCGTGCACACCAAAGAAGCTGCCTCCAAAGCGTTGGCAAGTCCACCAGCGATATTCGGGCTCGATGTTCCAAATGCGCACCCTCTTCTCTCCTGAGAAAGTCCACGGGTTGAGCGTGGCAAACACTTGTGCCGTCTGCTTCTCGGCTGTACCTATCTCCACACCAGCGTTGAGCGATGTTGTAGCCCAGCCCAAGAGATTGGTCTTCAATGCCACGTCCTGTGCCTTAACTGTGCCAGTCGTTGCAAGTAGCCCCATTGCCATTCCTAATATGTATGAATGCTTCATCGTTTTAGGCTTTTATTTTATCTAATTAATTATTACTATCGGTTTAAGTAAGATATGAATTCCATATTTAAAATGTCCATGTCACATTGTTGTTGTATGAGTCACATTTGTTGTTTGTTTTGTGAGAATCAAATCTTATTTTGTCTTGTGCGTTTGCAAAGATATTAGGAAATTTAATAGGTCGTATAAAAAAATACGTGAAAACCGTTACATTTTACATGAAAACGTTTACACAGACAAAAATAAGGGTAAATTTGACACTAATCTATCTATAGTTACCCCCCCGATAGGTATTTATGACGATTGAACATGTGTAAAGGCTATTAATGGGTTTTATTTACACTAAGAGTAGGAGGTACGGTCTCCGAACCGTACCACGCAAGTGGCGTTAGACAGAAGAACATGTTTTTTGGGGGAGACATGAGAACAGAAGAACATGTTTTTGGGAAGACAAGAGAATATGGTTTTTTGAAAGACAGGAGAACATGAGAACATGAGAAGAAGTGCAAAGGATTGCTTGAGCAAAACGAGAACATGAGGTTTGGTTGGGCGTTGCCCAACACTCGTTTCTTGCGGTATCATCACTTAAACCATTGGATTCTTCGTTCTTCACTCTTCGTTCTTCACTTAAACCATTGGATTCTTCACTTTTCACTTATAATATATGAACGCAAACATTACTTTTATAAGACAAGGAAATGTTAAAAAGTGGGCAATGAAATACAATTAAGGACTTTTTGTTTCTTTTTTATGAAACACAATGCCTAACTTTGCAATAAAAGAAAATGTATGGTACAAAATATCTTCCGACTTGTCTTAACAGACGAGGCACATAACTTTATAGAGAGCTTACCTGAAGCGGTATCCTACAAAATCTACTACAACATCAAGCGTGTTGCAGGTGGTGAGCGCAACAAAGAACTTTTCAAGAAATTAGAGAACTCGGAGATATGGGAATTTCGTACATTATACAACAAAACAGCTTATCGTTTGTTCGCCTTTTGGGATAAGGATAAAGACACATTGGTAATTGCCACTCACGGCATCATCAAAAAGACTCAAAAGACCCCAAGCAAGGAAATAGCGAAAGCAGAAGCAATAAGAAAAGAATATTTTAAAAATAAATAATTATGGCACAGATGAATCTAACCCCATTGGACGATGTGCTTGACAAGCACTTTGGAAAAGTAGGTACTCCTAAACGTGACGCTTTTGAAAGTGATGTAGATGAAGCATTGCACGCCTACCGTTTGGGAGAGGCCATCAAGAAGGCTCGTATAGAGCAGAACTTGACACAAGAACAACTTGGTGAGCGTATTGGTGTAAAAAGAGCTCAAATTTCCAGATTGGAGAGAGGCTATAGTATAACTATACCTACTATGCGCAGAGTTTTTAAGGCTCTCGGTGTGGTAAATGCAACGATCGATTTGGGAGTTGCCGGAAAAGTTGCACTATGGTAATATGAACAAGATAACTATGCTTGGCACGGGCAACGCCACAGTATCCCACATTTACAACACTTGCTTTGTGCTCTCTACCTCTACCACACAGTTGCTTGTCGACGCTGGCGGAGGCAACGGCATCCTTGCACAACTGCGCAAGGCTAACATCTCTATCGACTCTATTCACCATCTATTCGTAACACACGCCCATACCGACCATATACTGGGCGTGATATGGATTGTGCGCATGGTGGCACAATGCAAGGGATACGAGGGACGGCTGCACGTCTACGGCAACGACAAGGTGATGAGGGTGGTGCGCACCATCATCGACATGGTTCTGGCTAAGAAACAGCTGGAAAGGGTTGACGAGCGCGTGGTGTTCCACCAACTGACGGATGGCGAGGAGTTCGACGTGGGCGACATGAGACTCACTTGCTTCGACATCCACTCTACCAAGGAGAAACAGTTCGGTTTCCGCGCTCTTCTGCCCCACTCCGTATCGCTGGCGTGTCTGGGCGACGAGCCTTACAACCCCATAAACCGCCCTTATGTGGAACACGCCGACTGGATGATGTGCGAGGCGTTCTGCCTATACGCTCAACGCGACTCCTTTAAGCCTTACGAGAAATGCCACAGCACGGCTCTCGACGCGGGCAAGCTTGCCGCACAACTCGACATCAAGAACCTTATCCTCTATCACACAGAGGAGAAGACTATCGATACGCGCAAACAAACTTACACACAAGAGGCCGCTCAATTCTTTAAAGGCAGGATTGTTGTGCCGGATGATTTGGAGGAAATAGGAATTTAAGTGAAAAGAGAAAAGGGAAAAGGGAAAAATCCAATGGTAAGGGAAGTGTAGGAGGACGCAAGCGGGTGGTAGACAGAAGAACATGGTTTGGGGAAAGACAGAAGAACAGGTTTTTTGGGGGAAAAGATGTTCTCATGTCTTAAAAACATGTTCTTATGTTCTCATGTCTTAAAAACATGTCCTTATGTTCTTATGTCTTAAAAAACATGTCATTATGTCTTAAAACAACAATACACTTATGAATATAGAACACGTAAGAAACTATACTTTGTCGCTGAACGGGGTTACTGAAGACCAACCGTTTGGCGACGACAACATTACCTTCCGCGTGGAGGGCAAGATTTTCTTGTGCCTATGGCTGGGCACGGGCAATTATAACGTGGACAACGACAACCTGAGATTTGCTTGCAAGCTGACACCCGAACGCAACGAGGAACTGCGCGAACTATACGAAAATATAACGCCCGCTTTCCATTGGAACAAGAAACATTGGAGCGACGTGTACTTCGAGCAAATGGAACCCGACTTTGTGATGGGGATTATAAGGGAATCGTATGGGGTTATTGTGGGGAAAATGAAGAAGAAATAGGTGGCATAGCTGCCTGCAACGCACAGAAGACACAGAAGCCTACGGGGATAAGCTTATGGAATCCACAGAATGGCCTACGCTTCGCGAGGCAAGAATCCACAGAAATGAAGGGTATATATTACAAGCAATCATTTCTGTGCACTCTGTCGTATGACGCACAGCGTCTATACGCTCTGTGAATTCGAAAAAACTAAACCCCGTAGGCTTCTGTGTATTCTGTGAGTTCTGTGGGAACTAAACTCAAAATTCAAAAAATTCGGTAAATACCTTGACGCAATACTCATGGTCGCGCACGCTGCCCGTCTCTCTACAGCTGTGCATGGCCAGGATGGCGTTGCCCATATCTACACCACGCAATGGTATTGACGAGGCGAGGATGTTGCCGAGGGTGCTGCCACCTGCCACATCACTATGATTGACAAAGCGCTGGCATGGAACATCTGCCTTAGCGCACAAGCCTGCAAACACGGCTGCAGAGGCAGCATCGGAAGCATACTTCTGTGCAGCATTAAACTTGATGACTGGTCCGCCGCCAAGCATAGGATGATTGGTGGGGTCGTACTTCTCGGCATAATTTGGGTGCCATGCGTGTGCGTTATCGGCAGAAATCATGAAGGCACGCTCCACAGCCTGATAGTAGGCCTCCTCGGTGTGGCTCTGCGCCAAGGCAATGCGCTTGAGCATATACGAGAGGAATGGGCTACCTGCTCCCTGCTTAGTTTGCGAGCCCGTCTCCTCGTTGTCGAAGATGGCAAGCACTTGTGTGGTGTCGGTATCGTGGGCAGCAAGCATAGCCTCAAGACCGGCAAAACACATAGAGAGGTCGTCGAGACGTCCGGCAGAGATAAACTCGTTGTGCGCGCCGAATGTACAAGCAGGTGTGGTGTCGGCAAGATAGAGGTCGAAGTCGAGAATGTCCTCTTGTTGAATAGGGCGCTGCTTATTTAGCTCTTCAACAATAACATTCATAAGCAAGTTGCCAGCTTCAAGCTGACTTGTAATTTGTCCGAGCAGCGGCAGCACATCCTTCTGCTTGCTGAGCTTTACGCCATCGTTTACCTGGCGGTTGAAGTGGATGGCAAGATTGCTTATCTGCAGCAAGGGGCGCTTGATATGCAGCAGCATGGTCTGCGGTTGCATAACGTCATGAGAGCGTACAATGACACGTCCGGCAAGTGTGAGCGGACGGTCGAACCAAGTAGACATAATAGGTCCGCCATACACCTCGGTATTAAGCTTTACGAGTCCGCCCTCGCATAGCATCTCGGCATTAGGCTTAATGCGGAACGTGGGCGAGTCAGCATGTGCGCAAATCATATGGAAACCTACATCTGCAAGAGGCTTAGCACCTATGCGGAAGGCAAATATAGACGAGTCGTTCTTGGTAACAAAGAAGCGGTCGCCCACGTTAACCGTGCCAATAGGCAAGGCTGGGTTGAGGCGGCGGAATCCGCCAGCCTCAAGCATATCAGCGATGTTCTTAACAGCCAGAAAATTAACTGGCGAAGCATCAAGGAAAGATAACAATCGATTTATCATATTTTTCACTATTTAATTTTTCACTTACATGTTTTTAAGTTTTTATTAAGACCGGAGAACAAGTTGTTATTAAGACAGGAGAACAGAAGAACATGGTTTTGGGGGAAGACATGAGAACAGAAGAACATGTTTTTTGGGAAAGACAGGAGAACAAGAGAATATGGTTTTTGGAAAGACATGAGAACAAAAGAACATGTTTTTTGGGAAAGACATGAGAACAAGAGAATATGGTTTTTGGAAAGACATGAGAACAAGAGAACATGAGAAGAAGGGCAAAGGATTGATTGAGCAAAACGAGAACAAGAGGTTTGGTTGGGCTCTGCCCAACACTCCTTTCTTGCGGTTTCCTCACTTAAACCATTTGATTCTTCACTTTTCTCTTTTCGTTCTTGACTTAAACCATTGGATTCTTCACTCTTCGTTCTTCACTTTTCACTTAACTATTGGATTCTTCACTCTTCGTTCTTCACTTTTCCCTTAAACTATTGGATTCTTCACTCTTCACTCTTCACTTTTCCCTTAAACTATTGGATTCTTCACTCTTCACTCTTCACTTTTCCCTTAAACTATTGGATTCTTCACTCTTCACTTTTCCCTCTTACAGTCCTCTTGCTTTAAGCAATCCCGAGGCATCAGGAGTCTTCATACCAGTAAAGTCGGTAAACATCTCCATTTGGTCCTTAGTATTGCCACGGCTTAGTATCTTGTCGCGGAAAGCCTGACCTACGGCAGGGTCAAGAGCGCCATGCTGCTGGAAGTAGTCGGCAATGTTGACAGCAAGCACCTCGGTCCACAGATAGCTGTAATAGCCGGCAGCATAGCCCCCACCCCACACGTGGTTGAAGTAGGAAGTGGAATAGCGAGGCGGAATCTGCATGTTGAGCAGCCCCACGTTGTTGAGTTGTTCCTTCTCGAAAGCGCCAGCCATATAAGGCGACGGCACCTCGTCGGCAGTAATCTTGTGCCATGCAAGGTCGAGGCAGGTAGAGGCAAGATTCTCGCCCAGGGCGTAGGCAGTTTGGAAGTTGATGCTCTTAAGCATGCGCTCCTTGAGGTCGGCAGGCATTGGCTTGCCAGTCTCAGTATGACGTGCAAAGTGATCGAACACTTCGGGAATAGAGGCAAACGACTCGTTGAACTGCGACGGCATCTCGACAAAGTCGCGCGCTACGGCTGTGCCCGAGAGTGTGTTGTACTGGCAGTTGGAGAGGATGCCATGAAGCGCGTGTCCAAACTCATGGAACATTGTGCACACCTCGTCCCAGGTGATGAGCGAGGGCTGACCCTCAGGAGCCTTGGCATTGTTGCACACATTATATATTATAGGTAGCTGTCCACGCTGGCGGCTCTGCTTGGCAAAGGCACTCATCCAGGCTCCACCACGCTTGGTGGGTCGGCGGAAGAAGTCGCTATAGAAAAGAGCGATAGGCTTGCCGTTGCGGTCGATAACCTCGAACACCTTCATGTCAGGATGATAAGTAGGAATATCCTTGCGCTGCTTGAAGGTAAGTCCGTAGACACGGTTGGCTGCATAGAACACGCCATTGACCTGAACGCTGTCGATATTGAAGTAGGGCTTAATCTCGTCGTCGGAGATGTTGAGCAGCTCCTTCTTCATCTTGGCCGAATAATAGAAGCGGTCGTAAGGCTGAAGCTTGAAGTCGGGACCCTCGGTCTTCTGGGCATAAGCCTCGATAGAGCGAGTCTCGGCATCAGCCTTTGGAGAGTACTCCTTGATGAGCTGCTGAAGGAAGGCGTCAACATTCTTGGTGTTCTTGGCCATGGTCTTCTCGAGCGAATAGTCGGCATAAGTGTTGTAGCCCATAATCTTGGCCTTCTCGGCTCGCAACTTGGCAATTTCGGTTACGATGGGGAAAGTGTTGAACTTGGGGTTGGTGGCATCAGCACGATGGATGCTTGCCATGTAGACCTTGCGTCGCAGCTCGCGGTTCTGCAAACTGGCAAGGATAGGCTGTTGAGTGGTGTTGATGATGACCACGCAGTAAGGCGCCTTAGAGCCACGGCTCTCGGCATCCTTCTTGCATTGTGCAATGTCGGCGTCGCTAAGTCCGGCAAGCTGCTCCTTGCTGTCAACCCACACCACAGCGTTATTGGTGGCTTCGGGCAGAATGTTGCCCCATTGCTGCTGAAGCTCGGAGATGCGCGAATTGATTTGCTTCATGCGGTTCATGTCGTTGGCAGAGAGCAAGGCACCAGAGCGCACAAAGCCCTTGTAAATCTCCTCGGTAAGGCGCTTGTCCTCGCCCTTAAGCTTGGCGTACTCGTTGTCGTAGACGTACTTGATACGGGCAAATAGAGGCTGGTTGAATGAAATCTCGTTGTCGAGGGCGGTGAGCAGAGGCATTACCTTCTTCTCGGTGTCGGCAATGACGGGAGTCTTATGGGCACTTGTAAGGCCGAAGAAGACGCTTGACACGCGGTCGAGCAGCACGCCACTCTCCTCGTAGGCAAGGATGGTGTTGGCGAAGGTAGGCTTCTTCTTGTTGTCCACAATCTTCTGGATGTTGGCGCGTTGCACCTTGATGGCAGTTTCGATAGCCGGCAGATAGTCCGACTCATGTATACGGCTAAAGTCGGGAGCACCAAATGGCAACGAGCTTTTCTGCAAGAGCGGGTTGGTGCTGGTGCCCGAGCCTTGGGCAAACACGGGGGCAGGCATCTGCAAAAGTGCAGAAGCCAAGCCGAGGGTAAGGATAGTTCGGTTGATGTTCATAATAGCATTATTTTGTTGTTAGTTTATTTTTTTACTTCTATGACTTTGAATTTCTTTACATTCACAACTTGCGCAAGCAGAGTTGATTTATAATTGAGACAAAGCGTAAAGAGGGAGAATTGTAACATGTCTGACAACGTCGTTGTCGGCATGATCAACATATTCGAAATGTCCAAAATTCTCTAAAGAGCATCGCAAAGCTTCGGTGAGATGTTTCTCGCGCATAAAGAGCCACAGACTCTTCATTCCCCCCTGCGTACCCGATTTTATCTCTATCGGCGTGATTTTGAGATTGAGGATTTCCAGATAGTCGATCTCGGCAACACTATTGCCTTTCTTTTCCCAATAAAACATTTTCTGACGCTGAACACAAGGTTTATTACGCATAATCTCAAGTCCAGCAAGCATTTCTGTCAGCCCACCCTTATTAACCAACTCTTGTGGTGTTCCGGCCATAATAAGCTGGACGAGAGTTTGCGCCAAATTGCCCTCAAGCTGCAAAACAGCAAGCAGCAGACCGGTGTCGAGAAACAGCATCTTAAGACTCTTCTCGTCGGCCTCGGCATCAAGCGGAATGCCATTAGCCGAAGTAGAGACAACGGGAGTGACTATTCCCGCAAGCGTAAGCAACCTTAACGCCTCTCTGATTTGGGAGCTTTGGAAATCGGTGGAAATCTGTCGGTATGTGATTTTCTCGCCCACTTGGTGACAAACACCCCTCATGGTAGTTCGCAACAAATCGGGATTGGCGCGTCGCTTGTATTTTGCGAAATCGTCCTCATAGGTAAGAACAATATCTTCCTGAATGCTGCGACAAGCATTAAAGTCGTGAGTCTTAATCCATGCCATAACAGCCTCGGGCATTCCCCCCACAAGCATGTAGATTCTGAAGTATTCTATCAGCTTGTCGTGAAAAGCCGTATCAAGCGGATTGTCGCTATCAGCCTGATTGCGCATTTCCATTAGCCGTTGCTCTTGATTGGCCCCTAAAAACTCGTCGAAAGTCATAGGATACATAAACAAGGAATGGATTCGGCCGACCCCAAAAGTTGGAAGTTCTTGAAGCGTAAACTCGAGGAGCGACCCTGCAGCAATAACATGCAGTTCGGGATAATCCTCCTTGAAAAACCTTAAGGCCATAATAGCCTCAGGACACTCTTGTATCTCGTCCAGAAAAAGAAGAGTCTTGCCTTCCTCAATCGGGACATTAATATAACTGGCAATTTTTTGGACTATGAGATGCACATCAACATCGCCCTGAAAGAAACTCTTGACAGCCTTATGACGCTCAAAATTAACCTCGGCAAAATACTTAAACTCCTTGCCGAAATGCCTGATGGCAGACGACTTGCCTACCTGTCGGGCACCTCGAATCAAGAGAGGCTTACGCATTACATCCTCTTTCCAAGATAGGAGCTGAGCATCTATGTTTCTTTGTATGTATTCTCGCATAGTTATAAACGTTTGATTTTCAGACACAAAGATATATAAAAATACTCAAATACGACTAATAATCGAGCATAAAATACTCAAATACGACTAATAATTGTGGCCAAAATACTCAAATACGACTAATAATCTAAGACAGTATCTAAGCAATACCCAGTAATTCTATCTCGAAAATAAGCGTTGAGCCGCCGGGGATTCCAGGCTGCGAGAACTTGCCGTAGCCCATATCGGCAGGGATGTAAACCTCCCACTTATCGCCAACACACATCTGCTGCATAGCTATAATCCAACCCTCAATAAGGTCGCACAAGCGCACAGCCAAAGGAGCTCCACCACGACTGGAGTCGAACTTCTTGCCGTTGATGGTGCGGCCCGTATAATGGGCGGTTACTATACTGCGAGGTGTAGGATGCTTGCCGTCGGCATTGCCCTGTGACAACACCTTATAATAAATGCCACGAGGAAGAGCCATTACGCCCTCCTCCTGAGCTTTGGCAGCAAGCCATTCGAGGTTTGCCTTAGCGTATTCACGTTTGTTCATATTGACAGTTGATTAGTTTTTACTTCTCTCTGTGCACCACAGTTCCGTTGGCCTGATGTGTGGCAAGAACCAACACTTCGGCTATCTGGACATGCTCGGGAGCGCTTGCAGCATAGAAGGCAACATCGGCGATGTCGGCACCACGCAGAGGCTCGATGCCCTTGTAAACATTGTCGGCACGTTGGTTGTCGCCATGGAAACGAACATTAGAGAAATTGGTCTCTACAAGTCCCGGCTTAAGATTGGTAACACGCACACGTGTGTGAGCCACATCAATACGCAAGCCATCGGTCAAGGCCTTTACGGCAGCCTTTGTGGCACAATAAACACCACCACCTGCATAAGCAGCGTCGCCAGCCACACTACCTATGTTAATAACATGACCATGGTTGAGGCTTACCATCTGTGGAACAACAAAACGCGTCATGTTGAGCAGACCCTTTATGTTGGTGTCAATCATCTCGTCCCAGTCTTGAAAACTACCTTCGTACTCGGGCTCAAGACCGCGCGCAAGACCAGCGTTGTTGATGAGCACATCAATAGGCTTGAAACTCTCGGGGATGCTGTTGACAGCCTCGCGAGTGGCATTGCGGTCGCAAACATCAAACGCAAGAGCAAGAACAGAAACGCCCTCGGTCTCAAGCTCGGCCTTAAGCGCCTGAAGCTTGTCGGCTGTACGGCCCGTAATTATAATATTGTAGCCACCATTGGCAAAACGACGTGCACAAGCCTCGCCTATTCCGCTTGTGGCACCAGTAATAAGAGCTGTTTTTCTTTCCATGATTATTGATATTTATTAGAGTTTTATATTATTTGCTATCGAATGTTAGTTTATTCGCTATTTGATTGCAAAGTTAAAGAATAAATACGTAACTTTGCATTGTTTACAAATAAAAACATACATACAACAATCCTTCTATGGAAGTAATAAAAACAGAAATAGATGGCGTGGTGATAATAGAGCCACGTATCTTTAAGGATGCAAGAGGCTATTTCTTTGAAAGCTATTCGCAACGCGAGTTTGAGGAGAAAATAGGCAAGATAGACTTTTGTCAAGACAACGAGAGCATGTCGTCGTACGGTGTGATGCGCGGTCTGCATTTCCAACGTCCGCCCTTCACACAGAGCAAGCTTGTGCGCTGCGTAAAAGGACGCGTGCTGGATGTGGCTGTGGATATACGCAAGGGATCGCCAACTTACGGCAAGCATGTGGCTGTGGAGCTGACGGAAGACAACCACAGACAGTTCTTCGTTCCACGTGGATTTGCACATGGATTTGCCGTGCTAAGCGATGTGGCTGTATTTCAATACAAATGCGACAACTTCTATCATCCTGAAGCAGATGGAGGAATTTCAATACTTGACGACTCATTGGGAATAGACTGGCGCATACCTACCGACAAGGCAATACTGAGCGAGAAGGACACCAAGCACGAACTGCTGAAGGATTTTGACTCGCCATTCAGTATAGACACGCCATTGTACTAAATGATGTTTGAAACGACAAAAAAAACAATACGATGAACATTCTTGTTACTGGAGCCAACGGACAACTCGGACACGAGATGCAACGTGTGGCTAAAAACAGCCAACATACTTTTACGTTTACTGACGTTGCCGAGGGCTACAAGAAACTCGACATTACCAATATCGACGCCATACGCGAAATGGTGAAGGAGCTTGGCATAAAGCTGATTGTAAACTGCGCCGCCTACACTAATGTGGACAAAGCAGAATCGGACTACGACACGGCCAATATGCTGAACAATACAGCTGCTGGCAACCTTGCAGCAGCTATGAAAGAAGTGGACGGAACGCTGATTCACATCAGTACCGACTATGTGTTCCAAGGCGACCGCAACACGCCTTGCCGCGAGGATTGGGCCACAAACCCTCTGGGTGTTTATGGCAAGACAAAACTGGCTGGCGAGAAGGCTATAGAAGCTACCGGATGCAAACATATCATAATACGCACGGCGTGGCTCTACTCGCAATGGGGCAAGAACTTTGTGAAGACAATGCAGAATCTGACGGCAACAAAGGACTCGCTGAAGGTGGTGTTCGACCAAGTGGGAACGCCAACATTTGCAGGCGACCTGGCCGACGTGATTGCACACATCATCAACACAAACCAACTGGAGAAGACGGGCATTTACCACTTCTCCAACGAGGGAGTGTGCTCATGGTTCGACTTTGCAAAACTAATTTGCGAAATGTCGGGCAACACATGCGATATACAACCTTGCTACAGCGAGGATTTCCCCAGTCCGGTAGAACGTCCGCACTTCTCTGTGCTGGACAAGTCGAAGTTGAAGAAAACATTCGGCTTTAAGGTGCCATACTGGACCGACTCGCTAAAGGTGTGCATCAAGCAACTAAACGACTCTACAAACAACTAATCGTTACACATTAATAATTAAATTTTATGAGAAGTATCATTATCACAGGTGGCGCCGGATTTATTGGTTCGCACGTAGTTAGACTCTTTGTGAACAAGTATCCCGACTACCGCATAATAAACCTCGACAAGCTGACTTACGCTGGCAACCTTGCCAACCTAAAGGACATCGAGGACCGCGAGAACTATACATTTGTGAAAGGCGACATATGCGACTTTGAGCTGGTGATGGACCTTATGAAGAAGTATGAGGTGAATGGCATTATTCACCTTGCAGCCGAGAGTCATGTAGACCGCTCGATAAAAGACCCGTTCACATTTGCACGCACAAACGTTATGGGAACACTAACCCTGCTGCAAGCTGCAAAACTGTACTGGGAGAGTCTGCCTGAGAAATACGACGGCAAGATGTTCTACCATATTTCTACCGATGAGGTGTACGGAGCTCTTGAGCTGACAAATCCAGAAGGCATAGAGAGTCCGTTCACTACAAAGGCTTCGTCGGACCACCATCACGCTTACGGCAAGGACTTCTTTACGGAGGAAACAAAATACAATCCACACTCGCCCTACTCTGCCTCAAAGGCTTCGTCAGACCACTTTGTACGAGCTTTCCACGACACTTACGGAATGCCTACCATCGTGACCAACTGCTCGAACAATTATGGCCCGTACCAGTTCCCAGAGAAACTGATTCCACTATTCATCAACAACATACGCCACCGCAAGCCATTGCCAGTATATGGCGAGGGACTGAACGTGCGCGACTGGCTGTATGTTGAGGATCATGCACGAGCCATCGACTTGATATTCCACAATGGCAAGGTGGCCGACACTTACAACATAGGCGGATTTAACGAGTGGAAGAACATCGACATCATACATGTACTTATAAAGACCGTAGACCGACTGCTGGGACGCAAGGAGGGCGAGGACCTCAACCTTATAACCCACGTAACCGACCGTATGGGACACGACATGCGCTACGCTATTGATTCGCGCAAACTACAACGCGAACTTGGATGGGAGCCTTCGTTGCAATTTGAGGAAGGCATAGAGAAGACCGTACGCTGGTATCTTGACAACCAGGCATGGATGGACAACGTAACGTCGGGCGACTATCAGAAATACTACGACGACATGTATCAGAACCGTTAAAACCGTTTATCGGAACTAAACAAAATACATTACTATACATTATATAATAAGAGGCTATGACAAGATTTTGTTGTAGCCTCTTATTGTATTGTTAGCATACAAGCACAAAAAAGGCGGTGCCAAATTAATGACACCGCCTTAAATATCTGTAGTTGTAAGATTTCTAAAAGAATTACTTCTTGAAGAAGTCCTTAACAGCCTCGTTAGGAACCATACGCTCGTCAAAAATATAAGCGCCGGTCTTAGGGCTCTTTACCATCTTGATAACCTTTGTATATGCGCGACCGTCCGATGAACCTTCATGGAGGGTAGCGACCGCTTTCTTTGCCATATCTTAAACGTTATTACTTAATCTCCTTGTGAAGAGTCATCTTCTTAAGGATAGGGTTATACTTCATTAATTCCATACGGTCCGGAGTATTCTTACGATTCTTGGTAGTCACGTAACGGCTTGTTCCAGGCATACCGCTGTTCTTCATTTCAGTGCACTCCAGAATAACCTGTACTCTGTTGCCTTTTGCTTTCTTAGATGCCATTTACTTATTCTCCTATAACTTTAATGTCACTCCAGTCACAATAGCCTTTAGACACAGCCTGCTTAAGGGCAGCGTCCAAGCCCACTTTGTTAATAAGACGCAGACCCGCTGCGCTAATCTTGAGGCTAATCCAGCAGCTCTCCTCTACATAGTAGAACTTCTTGCTGAACAAGTTCACATCGAAAGAACGCTTTGTGCGATGCTTTGAGTGTGATACGTTGTTACCTATCTGGGCTTTCTTTCCCGTAATCTGACAAATTTTCGACATTTCTATCTTCTTTTTTGTATTCGTTTTTGATACCTATTCCAAACAGGATGCAAAATTAGCGACTTTTTCTGAAATGACAAAACATTCTCTTAACTAATATTGTTTATTTAATGTTTTTTTTGTTTTCAGACAGTATAAAGTGCTATTGCATTGACTTTTACCTATTTAAATACATATTTTTGGGGCAGACACGGGACTTAATTTGCTATTCTGTAACAGGGATTACCGGAGCCTTGCGATTGTCCTCGTGCTTAGGCATATTGTCTTTAAGAAAATCGATAAACATCTGCAGAGCCTTGCTGGTGGCAATGGCAAGATTGATGTCGCGGCCATAATCCTCAGTAAGCTTCATTGTAATGATGTTGTCGGCATTGCCGCAAGCCAGCCATATAGTACCAACCGGAATGCTTGGTGTTCCACCGCCAGGACCTGCTGTACCAGTAGAAGCTATTGCAAAGTCGACACCAAGAGTCTTTATCGCTCCCTTAACCATTGCCTTGGCAACATCCTCGCACACGGCTGTCTGCTCCTCAAGCAACTGATGGTCAACACCAAGAAGATGCTCCTTAATCTCGTTTGTGTAAGAGATTACGCCACCCTTGAAATAGGTAGAAGCACCAGGAACGGCAATTATCGACTCGGCTATACGACCGCCTGTGCAGCTCTCGGCAGAACCAACTGTAAGTCCTGACTCGTAGAGATACTGCTGAATCTCACGGCTAAGTATTTTCTTTTCAAATTCCATATATTATCTGTATTTATTTTTTTATTGCATAAAAGTCTCGGCCAAGCCCATCTCCACAAAAAGAAACGGGCTTGTTGATTCTACTTGAACGTAACCTTGCTGAATGCAGGTTTGTCGATTGAGCAGAAGTCTTTGTCGAGGAACTTATAGTATCCTGTAACACCAATCATTGCCGCATTGTCGGTAGTATAGCTGAACTTAGGAATATAGATAGTCCAGCCATAACGCTTGGCATGATCGTGGAAAGCATTGCGCAAACCATTATTGGCCGAAACGCCACCAGCCACAGCCACATGCTTTATGCCAGTCTGCTTTACAGCAAGACGCAACTTCTTCATAAGAATATCAACGATAGTGTGCTCAAGACTTGCGGCAAGGTCGTTCTTGTGATGCTCGATAAAGTCGGGATCGTCCTGAATCCACTTGCGTAAGCTGTAAAGGAATGAGGTCTTAAGTCCACTGAAGCTATAATCCAAGCCTGGGATGTGTGGCTCGGCAAACTTATAGGCAAGCGGATTGCCCTGACGTGCCAAGCGGTCAATGATAGGACCACCAGGATAGCCAAGTCCCATAACCTTAGAGCACTTGTCAATTGCCTCGCCTGCAGCATCGTCGATAGTCTGTCCAAGCACCTCCATATCGTTGTAGGCATTAACCTTAACTATCTGCGAATTGCCACCCGACACAAGCAGACATATGAACGGGAACGGAGGCGTAGTGTCCTCGGGCTTCTCCTTAATGAAATGAGCCATGACATGGCCTTGCAAGTGGTTTACATCTATCATAGGAATGCCCAAGCTACGGGCAAATCCCTTGGTAAAGCTTACACCTACAAGCAACGAACCCATAAGACCCGGACCACGTGTAAAGGCCACAGCCGAAAGCTGTTCTTTAGTAATACCGGCACGCTTCAAGGCAGCGCTTACAACAGGTACGATGTTTTGCTGATGAGCACGCGATGCAAGTTCGGGCACTACGCCACCATATTCGAAGTGGACATCCTGCGAAGCTGTAACATTGCTAAGCAATATGTTGTCGTTGAGCACCGCTGCGCTTGTATCGTCGCAGCTGCTCTCAATACCTAATATGTACATATTATATATAATATTAATAAGTCAATATCTCAACACCATGTTCGGTCATTACGAATGTGTGTTCCCACTGAGCGCTTGGTTTCTCGTCGCCAGTAATAACCTCCCATCCATACTCGTCGTCAGCATCGATAAACACCTTCCATGTGCCCATGTTTACCATAGGCTCTATGGTGAACACCATACCAGGAACAAGCAACATGCCTGTACCCTTATGACCATAGTGCATTACGTCTGGCTTCTCGTGGAACTTAAGGCCAACACCATGTCCGCAAAGATCGCGCACAATACCATAATGATACTTGTCGGCGTGCTTCTGGATAGCATGACCAATATCGCCAACAAACGAATAAGGCTTGGCTGCCTCCATACCTATCTCCAAACATTCCTTAGCAACACGCACAAGCTGCTCCTTCTCGGGAGTGGTCTTGCCAATGATAAACATGCGCGAGGCATCGGCGTAATAGCCGTCAAGGATGGTTGTGAAGTCAACATTCACGATGTCGCCCTCCTCAAGAATATCCTCTTCCTTAGGAATGCCGTGGCACACAACCTCGTTGATACTTGTGCACACGCTCTTAGGAAAGCCCTCATAATTAAGGCAAGCCGGAATTGCACCATGCGATGTGCAATAATCATAACAAATCTGGTCGATTTCAAGAGTGCTCATACCGGCACGAATATTCTTGGCCACCTCGTCAAGCACACCAGTATTCACAACACCGCTGCGGCGAATACCTTCTATCTGTTCGGGAGTCTTGATAAGGTCGCGCGATGGCACCTCCTTACCCTTGTTTTCCCAGTACATTACTTTCTTGTCAAGTTCGGTAGGCTCCTGACCTGGAAGGCAGTGCCACACTCTCTTCTTTTTGAATACCATAATAAAGATATTATATTAAAACAGTTCCAATTTATTCTTTCTTGCCTCGTCGAGCGACGAGAGTTTACGCTGATGCGCCGCATATTCTTCGCGCAATCGTGCGTAGCGTTCCTTCAGTTCAGCCTCAAAGGCTTGGCGGTCGGCTGGGTTCATCAATCGCTGTGCAATCATAGGGTTCTGCGCAGCATCCTTAACCCATACCACAATACCACTATATATAGGTGCAATCTTCAAGGCAACGTGCATCTCGGAAGTTGTAGCGCCGCCCACCATTATAGGCAGACGCAATCCAACCTTTTCAAATTCGGTAGCCACATGCACCATTTCCTCAAGACTCGGCGTTATCAGTCCACTCAGTCCTATCATGTCCACCTTTTCCTCAATAGCCTTCTTTACTATCTGTTCGGCAGGCACCATAACACCAAGGTCAATAACATCGTAGTTGTTGCACGACATCACAACATCAACAATATTCTTGCCTATGTCGTGTACATCGCCTTTAACAGTAGCCATCAACACCTTTCCTGCAGCTGTAGAGCCTTCCTTCTTGTCTGCCTCGATATAAGGCTGAAGTATGGCAACAGCCTTCTTCATAGTGCGTGCGGTCTTTACCACTTGCGGTAGGAACATCTTGCCACAACCAAACAACTCGCCCACCCTATTCATGCCAGCCATCAGCGGACCTTCGATAATATCGACAGCCTTGGGATAAATATCGAGAGCCTCCTTAAGGTCTTCCTCCATATAGTCGCCTATGCCCTTCTGCAAAGCTGTGGCAAGACGCGACGCAACATCTGCGCTACGCCATTCGGGTTCGGCAGCCACAGTATTAGCGGCTCCATTGGTTGCAGTTCCATTCTTCAGAGCCTCTTGCTTTTGCTTTATATCGTCGGCAAGCTGGATGAGTCGCTCGGCAGCATCCTTCTTGCGGTTTAACACAACATCCTCGATAATCTCGAGTTGGTCGTCAGGAATGTCGCTGTAAGTAACCTTAGCGGCAGGATTGACAATACCAAAATCCATACCCTTGGCAATGGCATGATACAGGAAAACCGAATGCATTGCCTCGCGTATGTAATTGTTGCCACGGAACGAGAACGAGAGATTGCTTACACCTCCGCTTACATGAGCTCCAGGCAGATTGGTCTTTATCCAATCTACGGCACGTATAAAGTCGACAGCATAATTGTCGTGTTCCTCCATACCCGTGGCAATGGCAAGAACATTAGGGTCGAATATAATGTCGAGCGGGTTCATGCCCACCTTCTCTGTAAGCAATTTATAGGCACGGCTGGCTATCTCGATACGGCGTTCGTAGGTTGTGGCCTGGCCTTGCTCGTCAAAGCACATCACCACTACAGCAGCTCCGTAACGCATAACATCGCGCGCATGACTGAGGAAAACCTCTTCGCCCTCTTTAAGAGATATTGAATTGACAATGCACTTGCCCTGAACACATTGCAGACCAGCTGTAATGACATCCCATTTAGAAGAGTCGATCATCACCGGCACCTTTGCAATATCAGGCTCAGAGGCAATGATATTAAGAAATGTAACAATCTCCTGGCGTGCATCTAACAGACCGTCGTCCATGTTTACGTCTATCACCAATGCGCCATCGGCAACCTGCTTGCGTGCTATGCTTACAGCCTCGTCATAACTCTTCTCCTTTATAAGTCGCAAGAACTTGCGCGAGCCCGCAACATTGCATCGCTCGCCAACATTAACGAATCGCACATCGGGTGTAACGTCAAGCAATTCGAGTCCGCTAAGCCACATAGTCTGTGGCTTAGGCTGAGGCACATGCGGTTTGGCGTTTTCGACGATAGGCACATACTTGGCAATAAACTCGTCGGTAGTTCCGCAACATCCGCCAATGATATTGACAAGACCCTCGTCCACAAAATCCTTAATCAGCGGAGCCATTGTCTCGGCAGTCTGGTCGTATTGTCCAAGACTGTTTGGAAGTCCGGCATTGGGATAAGCACTAATATAATAAGGTGCACGTCGGGCAAGCTCTTCAAGGAAAGGTTTCATCTGGTCGGCACCAAACGAGCAGTTGAGTCCTACAGAGAACAACGGATAACTGCTTACGCTTGCCAGCACAGCATCGAGAGTCTGTCCGCTGAGTGTGCGTCCGGCAAGGTCGCTCACGGTAATGCTTAGCATTATAGGCATCTGTCTGCCCGAACGTCGCTCCACCTCCATAGTGGCATCGATGGCAGCCTTTGCATTAAGAGTGTCGAAGACGGTCTCTATTAGTATTGCGTCGGCTCCGCCCTCCTCAAATGCGGCAATCTGCTCAAGATAGGCATCATACAATTGTGCATAGGTAATGTCACGAGTTGCAGGATTGCTTACATCCGGACTCATCGAGCACGTCTTATTGGTAGGACCGACAGAAGCAGCTACAAAACGTGGCTTTTCCTCTGTAGAGAATTCATCGGCAGCCTTGCGTGCAAGTTGCACACCAAGAAGAGCCATCTCGCGGGCAGATTCTTCAAGATGATAGTCAGCCTGACTTATACGTTGCGAACTAAAGGTGTTGGTTGAAATAATATCCGCACCAGCACGCAAGTATTTGCGGTGAATATCGGTTATAACGTCAGGACGTGTGATGTTGAGCATGTCGTTGTTGCCCTTCATCATACCAGGTGTCTTGCGGTAACGATAACCACGGAAGTCTTCCTCCTCAAGCTTGTACTGCTGAATCATAGTGCCCATGGCACCGTCGAGTATTAGTATCCTGTCTTTTGCGGCTTCTCTTAAAGTCTTTCCCATTTAATTCTTTTTACCAAATAATGACTATATTCTCCCTATGCACCTATCTCAATTTAATAGTGCTTCATAGCCCTATCCATTTCGCGACGGTCTTCTTTCTCTTTCAGCGTCTGTCGCTTGTCATACTCTTTCTTGCCTCGGCACAGAGCAATGTCTACCTTGGCGCGTCCATGCTCGTCAATAAACACAAGCGTAGGCACAATGGTGTAGCCAGGCTGCTTGGTTGCATTCTCGAGTTTGTAAATCTCACGTTTAGTAAGCAGCAACTTACGGTCGCGGCGTGCCTCGTGGTTGCTGAACGAACCATAGAAGTAGGGCGAGATATTCATACCCTTAACCCACACCTCATGGTTGTTGATATAACAGAATGTATCGACAAGACTTGCCTTGCCCAAACGTATCGACTTGATCTCTGTGCCCGTAAGCACAATGCCAGCCGTGTAGGTCTCGACAAAGAAGTACTCGAACGAAGCCTTCTTGTTTTTTATGCTTACCGGACTTTTCTTTCTTTTAAGTTCCTGTTCCTTGTTCATCTTATTGTTCTCCCTAATCTTCTATAACAACAAAATCGTCGATATGCTCGTCCACATAGTGTGCCACTTCGGCAGTCCAAGCCTCTTCGTTCTCGACAAACTCGTCGTCATAGTCGTCAAACTCGGGATATTGCTCGAACATTGCCATAAACTCCTCGTCCGAGCAGTTGCGCTGTATTTTGCCTCCATACTCCTTGTAGAGCTTGCGCACAGAAAAGAGCATCTTGGCAAGATCGCGCAAACCCCAGTCGCGCAACACCTTTGCAAACGGGTTATCAAAGATAAAACCTCCATAACCGTTGTATATCAGTTGGACAAATCCGCCGTCCATAACCTCCTCATGCAGAATGTCATAGGCAAGCAGCGTTATTTGCGACACGCTCAACTGCTGCATGTTGTCAGCATTAAGCTCGCCGCCAATAGCCTCCTTCGTAGCGTCTATAAACACTCGAAGAAAAGAATCCATATCTTGCATCGCTGCCTCACGTAGTGCAGCGTCTTTAACCTTTACCTGTATCATAATCTGCAAAGTTAGTGCAAATCGAAGACAATACAAAATAAAATGCTTTTTATTTTTATTGTTGATACTAAGCCTATCTTTGCAAATTAACTTTACATGGTGCAGATAATATATGCGTGCGGTTTCGACCTAAGACTAAATGTATCTATGCTTGCTATCAAATGTATCTATGCTTGCTATCAAACGCATCTATGCTTGCTATCAAACGCATATATGCTTGCTATCAAATGTATCTATGCTTGCTATCAAACGCATATATGCTTGCTGTCAAATGCATCTATGCTTGCTGTAAAAGCCATAATTGAATGTAGAGATGTGGCTGTAGCATCACTATAAACGAAGAATAAACCTTTTTTATTTTATTATGTCCTTTCTCATTTATTTGTTGTACCTTTGCACGAAACATATTAAAAAGAAATGGAAAATAAAACTAACAAGCTCATAGCAGCTCACTATCAGCTCTTCACCATCAACGACAACGGAGAGCGTAAACTTGTAGAAGAAACTTCTCAGGAGCAACCATTTGTGTTCATCACTGGCTTTGGTGCCGCTCTCGACGCACTTGAAGAGAAGCTTCAAGATTTGGAACGTGGCGCCAAATTCGACTTTGAACTTGATAAGGACCAGGCTTTCGGCGAACACGAGCCAAAGAGAGTTATCGATCTCAACAAGGAGATGTTCTGTATAGACGGACACTTTGACAGCAAAAATATATTCAAGGGAGCTCAAATTCCTTTGAAGAACGAAGACGGCAACTTCTTTATCGCTACTGTACTCGAGATTGGCGACTCAAAAGTTAAGGTCGACCTCAATCATCCTCTTGCAGGAAACCGTCTAAACTTCAAAGGCTACATTATCGAGAACCGCGAAGCTACAAAAGAAGAGATACAGACCATGCTAAACCATCTCAATGGTGGCGGATGTGGCGGCCACTGTGGTGGTGATTGCGGCGGATGCGAAGGCGGTTGCGACAACCATAACCACGAAGGTGGATGCGGCCACCATGAACATGGCAACGACAAAGGTTGCTGTGGCGGACACTGCCACTAATATATACTTGAATTAATGCCCACACTCTAACTCGTCAACTAATTAATAATGAGAAATACCTTCGGAAACCTTTTCACCCTGACAACGTTTGGCGAAAGCCATGGGCCTGCAGTGGGTGGCGTTGTAGACGGAATGCCTGCTGGCATTGACATCGATATGGAGTTTATACAAAACGAGCTCAACAGACGACGTCCTGGACAAAGCAAGATTACTACATCACGCAACGAGGCCGACAAGGTTGAATTGCTTAGCGGTGTGTTTGAGGGCAAGTCTACAGGATGCCCTATTGGGTTTGTTGTGCACAACACCAACCAGCATTCCAACGACTACAACAATATGCGCGACTTGTTTCGTCCATCGCATGCCGACTTTACTTACACAAGCAAATACGGCATACGCGACCATCGTGGTGGCGGACGCTCATCGGCTCGCATTACAATTAGCCGCTGCGTGGGTGGCGCTCTTGCCAAGCTTGTCCTTAGACAACTGGGCGTAAGCATTACTGCATACACATCGCAAGTAGGCAACATCGAGGTTAGCCGCGACTACTCTACTCTCGACTTTGCAGAGATTGAGCGTAATCCGGTACGCTGCCCCGACCCTGAGAAAGCTCGACTAATGGAAGAGCTTATTTCTGATGTAAAAAAGGATGGCGACACTATTGGCGGAATCATAACTTGCGTTGTTAAGGGTTGTCCAGTAGGTGTTGGCGAGCCAGAGTTTGGCAAACTGCATGCTATGCTCGGAGCTTCTATGCTCGGCATTAATGCTGCAAAGGGTTTTGAGTATGGCGAAGGTTTTGATTGTGTCAATTCACGCGGCAGCAAACAGAACGATGTCTTCTATTCGGAGAATGGCAAAGTATGCACTCGCACCAATCACAGCGGAGGCATTCAAGGCGGCATAAGCAATGGTGAGGACATCTACTTCCGTACCGCCTTCAAGCCAGTGGCAACCATCTTGCAAGAACAACAAACTATAGACAAGGAAGGTAATGCCACTACGTTCTGTGCACAAGGACGACACGACCCATGTGTGTTGCCACGTGCAGTTCCTATAGTGGAAGCCATGACGGCTATGACTATATTGGACTATATTATGGTAAATAATGGCACATCTTTACGGTTTTAACGAACATTATGACAATTATCCATTTCATTAGGTAAAATTTATATCTATATATTGGGTAGTTTAAACAATTATCATTAACTTTGCAAGTGATAATTAGGGACTCGTGAGAGCCTCGAATTAGCTTAGTTAAGTCTAGTTTAGTTTTTGTGTTGGTTGTGGGCAGTCAATTGGCTGCCCACAATTTTTTTCATGACTTCGTCACCGTGTCACCCAAATCATCTGTCAGCAACGTCATAGCTCTCACATTCTGAGCATAATAAGAGGGTGATAGATGTCTCTTTTTCAAGAGACATCTATCACCCTATATATCAGTATTTTTCAGTTATCTATCAGTTTTTATTCACAGCATTGCTGCTGCCGAACGTATTTTGCTCAAGATCGTAGATAAATGAGAGTCTTGTCTTGCTGTCTGAAGGTTATATTCACTCTGCATATTTACGAGCATATACGCCTTTATGCCAAGAGCAGCCTCAATGCGCAAAGCATAATCGGTAGTCACGGGACGTTTGCAATTAAGAATTTCATTAAAAACAGTGTAAGAACAGTCAATTATCATTGCAAATTTACGCTGAGATATTCCACGTGCCTCAAGCTCATCTTTTACTATCTCGCCTGGATGTACAGGGATACTGTTTTCTATCATAATATTATAGAAAAGCAAATTTATCTACGTTTGCCTTTTCTGCTATTGTCATTACGGCTGTTATTACCACGGCCATTGCCATATTCATTACGGCTATTATTGCCACGACCATTGCCATATTCACTACGGCTGTTGTTGCCACGGCCATTAGCCTTGTGATTATCTTTACGGCCCTTACCATATTTTGTTCCAGCATTGCCACGCTTCTCCTCATATTCGTCTCGCTCAAACTCAGGGCGACGGTTATTACCAAAGTTGCGTCCATAGTTAGGCATAGGAACGCCAGCATATAGTTTCTGTATAAGATCCGAACGGCCAATGCGGCGCAACTCCTGCTCTATGCCACGACGTTCCTCAGGCTTATACCAAAAGAAGAATTGGCGCTGTGCAAGTTTCTCACGTGGTGTCTTGGCAGAGAACACTGGCTCTAATGTATATGGATCGTAGCCCGTATACCACGTCTCGGTACTTACAGTCATAGGTGTTGGCGTAAAGTCTTGCACCTGCTCAAGATGGAAGTCAAGGCGCTTGGTTATCACGGCAAGCTCTGCCATGTCCTCCTCGCGACATCCAGGATGCGAGCTTATAAAATAAGGTATAATCTGCTGACGCAGATTCTGCTCGGTATTTATCTTGTCGAAGATACGCTTAAACTCCTCGAACAAGGCAAACGATGGCTTGCGCATTAGCTTAAGCACAGCATCTGATGTATGCTCAGGTGCCACCTTCAGTCTACCGCTTACATGATTGCAAATCAACTCGCGTGTATACTGGCGTGCTGCCGCATTCGACTTTTCGTCCTTGCTCTTATGCAAAAGCAAGTCGTAGCGCACACCACTGCCTATAAAACTCTTCTTTATGCCAGGCAACGCATCTACGGCATGATAGATATCAAGCAACGATGTATGGTCGGTAATAAGGTTTGGGCACACCTGTGGGTTGATACACGATGGACGCTTGCACACAGCACATGCCTTAGGATTGCGTCCATGCATACCATACATATTAGCCGATGGTCCGCCAAGGTCGGACAGATAACCCTTGAAGTCGGGCATTTCTATCACCTTCTTCACCTCTTTTAATACACTCTCCTTTGAGCGGCAAGCAATGAACTTGCCTTGGTGTGCGCTGATTGTACAGAAAGCACATCCTCCAAAGCAACCTCGATGCAGATTGACCGAGAACTTTATCATGTCGTATGCCGGAATGCGCTTGCCCTTGTACTTAGGATGAGGCAATCGCGTATAAGGAAGATCAAACGAATGGTCAAGCTCCTGGGTTGTCATCGGTGGATAAGGAGGATTTACAACAGCATACTTGCCGTCAACAGCCTGCAACAAACGCTGCGCATGCATCTTATTCGACTCTTCCTCTATATGACGGAAGTTGTCTGCCTCTGCCTTTTTGTTGCGCAGACACTCTTCATGACTGTAAAGCACAATGTCGTCCGACGTTATTCCACCTGGAATATCACTCTCCTTACTAAGATATACAGTCTGCGGAATGTCGCGTATCTCCTCCACGCTCTTGCCTTCAGAGAACTGTCGGCAAAGTTCCAGTATAGGTTTCTCGCCCATACCATATATTATCATGTCGGCTCCCGAATCGCAAAGTATACACTTCTGCAATCCGTCCTTCCAATAGTCGTAATGGGTAAGTCGACGCAGCGAAGCCTCAATGCCTCCAAGTATAACGGGAACATCAGGGAACAGCTGCTTCAGAATCTTAGTATAAACAATGGTGGGATACTCAGGACGACAGTCGTGACGTCCATCCGGACTATAAGCATCTTCTGAGCGAAGACGCTTGCCTGCCGTATATTTGTTAACCATTGAGTCCATACAACCGGGTGCAACACCAAAGAAGAGATTAGGACGACCGAGTTTCTTGAAGTCGCGGAAGTCGCCATGCCAGTCGGGCTGTGGCACTATAGCCACACGATAGCCGGCATATTCGAGTGTACGACCTATCACGGCAGCTCCGAATGACGGATGGTCAACATATGCGTCAGCAGAGAACAGAATAACATCTACATTATCCCATCCTCTAAGTTCGATTTCTTTCTTGGTAGTAGGCAACCAGTCGGTGAGCCTCAATTCTTTCATTATCTGTTTGTTTTTTTATTACAAATTAATTTATAAGGGTGTGTCAAAAAGGAGTTATCGGAATTCAACGGACGAAACCTAAACTTCCTTTAACTCCTATTTTACCCCAGAGGTAATGAGTTTTTATTGCTCTTCTGTCTCACTCGGTTGCTTAGTTTCCCACTCCTTGTACAGAGCCACAAGATTAGACAGACCCAGAGCCTTCATATTATTATTGTATATAACGTCAAGACAGAGGTCGAGCAAATTCTTGTCGCTAACGCCCGACGATTCGAGCAGCGAGCGTACATTTAGTTTAAGTTTGTCAAGCACCGGCTCGTCTACAATACCATTACTGTCGACAAGGGCATCGAGTAGCGAATACTTTGCCAGTGTCTTAAGGTGCTCATCACTTACTTCTATACTTCTTGTGCCTGAGGCATTTGCTTGAATTTTGTACATAGCCATATAAGTTTTAGTTATCAATTATTTTTTTGTTAGGAAATTCATCACAGCCTTCATTACCTGCTGACGTGCCTTAATACTGTTAATGCACTCAAACGGGAATCCCATTACGAAGCATTTGTAGTCGGCTCCATCATAAGCCACAGCAGCATCAGTTCCGTCGGCATATTGCATTGCACAGAACGACGAAGCGTTTGCCGGACGCATAACATTAACATTTGTCGCAGCATAATGCACGGCATTAGGATGACGTATCAGGTCGAAACTTATGCCGAGACCATTTACTGTATTGTTGGTCTGATTGCAGTCCGAACCGCCATACGATGTCTTAAATACTCCTGAAAGGAAGTCACGCTCATCGCCTCTCTGCATATCGCTGCCTATATAGGCACCGCTCACAAACATACGTCCGCCACCTCGTATAAAGGCCATTACTTGCTTTTGCAAGGTAGAGGAGAATGTTTTGTAGTGCACAAGCGAGTGTCCATCGTCCTTCTGCATACCAAATGCCATATCTATAACACTATAATGCGAAGGCTTGACAAAGTCGTTCTCAAATGCCTCAAGCGAACTGCTCAACACATTATACGAACCCGAACGTGCAATGTTCTCAACATGACACACCGATGCGTTCTGCTGATTGCCCATTACAAATGTTCCGGCAAGCTCATCGCCACTATATCCTAATGCATTAGGACCTTCGCTACCTCCTCGAGAACGGTTAAAACACTGCTGACGTCCGTTCCATCCAGCTGCCAATCCAAGTGTTACACCCATATCGGCGTCAAGATCGAAACCAAGACGTGTATTATCATCAACAATAGCCGGACCCGAAAGACGCTTGAATCCATCTACTACAAGTATGTCCTTAGCATCGGCATCAGGCGAAAGATATGCTGCAAGTGTCTCAGAAGGGAAACTCTCGCCGCCACGGTTCACGGCTGTCACACGAAACTTATACACAACTCCTCGACGTGCCTCAAAAACAAACGACGTGCCTTGTACTATACGACCGTTGTCAAATCCGCCTCCATTCTCGGATATATATATATTGTATGCTGTCGGTACGGCTGTAGGCTCTTGTTCGTCTTTAACTGGGAGCCACGTCAAACGCAACATTTGGTTGTCTGTTCGCTCAACACGTAGGTTGTTCACCGGCAATGGTTGTACAACAAACGGGCGTTCGTGTCCTTTGCTTACATAACGCAGAATGGTTTTGTACAACGACCTCGCCATGGTAAACCTGAAGTTAGGATCAAGACCATAACGCATATCGCCAAAGTTCTGGTGCGACATGGTCTCTATAATAGCCGATGGCACCTCAGGTTTACGGGTCTCGCTATAATTGCGATCCCATAGATATCGACGCGACCACTTGCCATACTTTGCCGTAATGTCATGCTGCAATCCTGAGAGCAAAGCCTCGGCAAAATCATGTGATACCATACGCGACACTCCACTGTTAAGACGTCCGTCATTAAAGTTGGTGGTGCATATAGCCAACGAACCTATTATCGAATCAGTACGGTTAGCATAGCCAGCATCGCTATGCACAGCAAGCGATAACTCAATAGGCACCTTCAGTCCGTCAAGTGTCGGCACATAAACAGAACCACCTGCAAGCCAGTTGGTCATATTCGAGCGGGTGTTTATATCATCTGCATAATCGTCAGAACCTCCTCGTCCTCCATAAACACTATATGGAGCACCTGCCCATTGTGCCGAATAACGTGCGCCCTCAATACAGCGTGGCATTCCACTCATGGCACCGCCACGCTGTATATTGCCCATACCGCCACCAAAACGAACAGCATCGGTTGTAACCATTCCACGTTTCTCCGACAAATTGGTAACGACAACACGGTTGTCATCGCTATTACCCTTGTCAAAATCAAATGTTCCGAGATACACCCACGTGCCACCTCCCATCTTCTGGTTCACCTTGAAGATGGTGCGCTCGCCTTTATGAAAAACAATGTACGTGGCATCGTCAATGCTGTTGTCCAAGGTCTGATAACTCACGTATACAGCATATCTGCCAGCCTGTGGTATTGTTGGCTGATAAGAAGCCCACGATTCGGCACCTTTCTTCACAGCCTTCACCTTACGTGCTGTACCGCTTACAAATGGATTTTCTCCGTCACGATAAGTACCGGTATGAAAAGCGAATCCCTTGCCTTCTGTGTCAAGCCACTTCTCCTTACCATTATCCTCAACATATCCACGCTTGTTGTCGTTGTCCACTATCACCTCGTTCTTCTGCCAGTCGCGCTCGCGTGGCGTATAAACAACGGCACCTGCGTTCTCAAGCATCGGTATAAGATATGGCACAACTATAGTCTGCGTAAAGAGGTCTTCGGTAGTGCAAAAAAGATTAGGGCGTTGCCACTTCCATCTCGACTTCTTTTGGTCGTAATAAATGCCATGCGAGGCCCATACAGAAAGATGTCTGTCAAAGAGTCCGTGCGACACAAAGAATGGTTTCGACTCGTTCATTACCCAAGGTTGTCCACTATAGTCAATGTTTCCCCATATTGCCGCAATCCCATTATCATCGGTCTTAGCGCCAGCTACAAGCTGTTCGATAGGCAGTCCGGCACTCTCTATGGTAAGATTGTAACGGCTGTATGGCTTTGGCAGCGAACTGGCAAGCTTCTTATAGTAGAACTTAACCGACTTTGCTGTAAAGTTCTGCGTGGCAAAAGCTGGGCTAACAACAAGTCGAAGTTGTTTTTTCGAGTCGTCTACATCAAACGACTCCATATACGGTTGAGTAGGATAAGACACGTTCTTAGCCTTGTTCTGCAAGACATAATTCTTCAGCAGCACACCTATTTTCTCTTTAGGTAGCGTCTTCGTAGTGCCCGCATTAGCCTGGAGCACCATCAAAGATGTTGTACACAAAAAGAAAGATAGAACCCTTTTTCTCATTTTATTCGTTTTTTAAATCTCTCCGACAGTGAATTTCTCTGGATTCTTGCCCTTAAAGTCCTTGAAGTAGGTCTTTATAGTCTTCATGTCGGCCTCTACGTCACCAGTAGGTGTAATGATATGTTTGCACTCTATGAGCTTGCGCTCAAAATCGAGTCCATACAGCAAGATTGGAATTCCTGCTTTCAGGGCTATAAAGTAAAAACCCTTTTTCCAGTTAGGATTAAGCGAGCGTGTTCCCTCTGGTGTCACACACAATCTGAAGTCGGGAGCCTTGCGTGCCGCCTCTGCCATTGCGTCTGTCATGCTTGTATGCTTGCCACGATTTACCGGTATACCGCCAAGATGGCGGAACCATACACCAAGAGGCCAGAAGAACCACTCCTTTTTCATAAGGAAGTTTATCTTCATGTTCTCGGCTCTCGAATAAAGCAATCCTATAATAAAATCCCAGTTACTTGTATGTGGAGCAAGACACAGTATATACTTAGCGGGGTGTTCCACTTCAATACGAGTGGTCCACCCCATGCGCTTGTAAAGTATTGTCTTGCAAATGCGTTGCAAAAATGTCATTCCGTTTTTTTGATTTTTTATCTATTGTCTGTCATCGGTCCTACAATCGGGTTATCCGAGGTTTGATATCTGGTCTACAATCTCGGATGCCTGCTTATTGAAGTTTGTGATAAGGCTCTTAAAGAACAATCTTGGAGCAAGTCCTGGCTCCACATGCGACACGCGGCGCACATAATCGTTGTGTATCACAAGTATGGATGTAAGCAATGCCTTAATGTCTTCATCGCTTGCGTCTGTTGTGTAAGAGATAGCCACAACCTCTGAGAATAGCTCACTGCACACGTAATTGATGTTGCGTTTCAAACTTCGTTTGTTTGCCATAATATAATATGTATTAATATGATTAAACAATAGTGTTTTACATGCCAAAGATAGAAAAAAAAATTGATATGTGGCAAGCAATATCAATAAAAAATAATTTAATGCTACGATTTCCTGTATTTTTTTTCATCAATTCATAGAAAAGCAGTATTTTTGCACTTGCAAAAGAAGCATCAATCGCGATTCTATTTTAACATCATACATTTTTTAATTTTTTTAAAACACATGGAAATTAGTGCATTGCAGATTGCAAGAGCTGCTTACCAGCCTAAATTGCCTAAGGCACTTCAGGGTCCAGTAAAGGCAGTTGAAGGCGAGGCTACTCAGTCGGTTGGAAATCAGGATGAAATTAAGGCTTTGTTCCCAAACACTTACGGCATGCCTGTAATCACCTTCGAAGCAGGTGAGAAGAAAGAACTACCTTCATTCAACGTTGGTGTAATCCTTTCAGGTGGTCAGGCTCCTGGCGGTCACAACGTTATCTCTGGTCTCTTCGATGGTGTTAAGGCTCTTAACCCAGAGAACAAACTCTATGGCTTTATCCTTGGCCCTGGTGGCTTGGTAGACCACAACTATATGGAGATTACTTCTGAGATTATGGACCAGTACCGCAACACTGGTGGTTTCGACATCATCGGTTCTGGACGTACCAAGCTCGAGAAGGAAGAGCAATTTGAGAAGGGTATCGAGATTCTCCGCGAACTTGGCATTAAGGCTCTCGTAATCATCGGTGGTGACGACTCTAACACAAACGCTTGCGTTCTTGCAGAGTACTATGCTGCTAAGAAGTATGGTGTTCAGGTTATCGGTTGTCCTAAGACTATCGATGGCGACTTGAAGAATGAGCAGATTGAGACTTCATTCGGTTTTGATACAGCTTGTAAGACATACGCCGAGCTTATCGGCAACATCCAGCGCGACTGCAACTCAGCTCGCAAGTACTGGCACTTCATCAAGCTCATGGGCCGTTCGGCTTCACACATCGCTCTTGAGTGCGCTCTTCAGACCCAGCCTAACGTTTGCCTCGTTTCAGAGGAGGTTGAGACTAAGGAGATGTCACTTGACGATGTTGTAACATATATCGCTAAGGTAGTAGCCGATCGTGCTGCCGATGGCAACAACTTCGGTACTGTACTCATTCCTGAGGGTCTTATCGAGTTCATCCCTGCTATCAAGAAGCTTATCTCTGAACTTAATGAGGTTCTTACCGACCCTTCAACAGGCGAGTCTCGTGAGTTTGCTAACGCTGAGGAGCAGATTGCTTTCGTTAAGAACAATATCGCTAAGGAGAACCTTGCTGTTCTTGAGTCACTTCCTGAGGATGTTGCTCGTCAGCTCTGCCTCGACCGCGACCCACACGGAAACGTTCAGGTTTCTCTTATCGAGACTGAGAAGCTTCTCTCTCGTATGGTTGAGAAGAAGCTCGACGCTTGGAAGGAAGAGGGCAAGTACAATGGCAAGTTCGCTGCACAGCACCACTTCTTCGGTTATGAGGGACGTTGCGCTGCTCCTTCTAACTATGATGCAGACTACTGCTACTCTCTTGGCTTCAACGCTTCATGCCTCATCGCTAACGGCAAGACTGGCTATATGTCAGTAATCAAGAACACAACTGCTCCTGCTGCCGAATGGATCGCAGGTGGTGTGCCTATCACTATGATGATGAACATCGAGCGTCGTAACGGTGCCAACAAGCCTGTTATCCGTAAGGCTCTTGTTGAGCTTGATGGTGCTCCTTTCAAGTTCTTCGCTGCTCATCGTGAGGAGTGGGCTAAGAATACATGCTACGTTTACCCAGGTCCTATCCAGTATTGGGGTCCAACAGAGGTATGCGACCAGACTACAAAGACTCTGCAGCTTGAGCAGGGCAAGTAATCAACACTTGCAATCTATAGCTTTCGAACAGAGTTACAGATAACACTGAGAGCAGAGTGGCTTACGTCATTCTGCTCTCTTTTGCGTTAATCAAAAACAAACAAGCCAAACCAATGAACGTGAACAATCAAACTAAAAGACGCGCAACAACAAGACGCAAGACACAGAAGAAGCGCTCTGGCTTTTCTGCCATACTCGCCCGCAACCCGCGCACCGCATGGTGGATGGGAGGCATTGCTGTAATATGTCTGTACGTATGGCTGTTCTATTCGTTCTTTGTAAGCCCCACGGGTTTCAGATGGCGTGCATTGTTTGGCGACCCTAATTATCCTGCCGGATACGAGATACACGGTATAGACATCTCTCACTATCAAGGCGAAATCGACTGGGACCTATTACGCAGCGGCATGATTGAGGGCTGTCCACTACGATTTATCATGATTAAGTCGACCGAAGGTTCCACACGTCTTGACGACCGATTTGCCGATAACTTCCAACAGGCTCGCGAATATGGCTACATACGTGGCGCATATCATTTTTGGAGCAACAAGTCGTCTGCACGCGCTCAGGCTTATCACTTTCTTAAGAATGTACATCTTGAGGAGGGCGACCTTCCGCCTGTTTTGGATGTTGAGCACAAGCCTGCCGACACTTCCGTCGAGGATTTTCAACGCGATATCCTTACTTGGCTTCACATTGTAGAGGATCGCTATCATGTCAAGCCTATTATATACACATATTATAAATTTAAAGAGAAGTATCTCAATGCTCCAGTATTTGACGACTATCCTTACTGGATAGCCCACTACTATGTTGACAAGGTGGAATACAAGGGCCCATGGAAGTTCTGGCAGCATACCGATGTTGGCAGACTGCCAGGTATTAAGGGTTATGTCGACTTCAACATCTACAATGGGTCGTTCTACGACATGAAGAAGCTGACAATAGGCAACTAAATCTTCTCTAAAGTTTTAGCGTTAGCTCAAAACCAACTGGCGACACCGCCAAACTTAAGTCGTCATTTTTCTTGTCCTTGCCAAGAATCATGTTGCCTATAAGATATCCAGCCTCGGCAGATAAGCAACCTATAGCCGCACCTGCTACAACATCGCCCCAACGATGTCTGTTACGGCGCACACGGTCTACTGCTACAGTTGTTGCTACCGCATAACCAGCCACACCTATCCAAGGCGATACCTTATAATATTCGTGCATAAGCGATGTGGCTCCGCAAAAGGCTATTGATGTATGTCCCGATGGGAACGAACGGTTGTCTGTTCCGTCTGGACGTTTCTCGTGTATACTACGCTTCAGAACATATGTAACACCTGCGTTTACCGCAAACGATGCCACCGACACCGTCAGTCTTTTCTTCCACGATGTCTCTGTCTTTACTCCGCACATCTTCAGTCCGAACACAGCTACCGTTGGCACATATTGCAATACATTATCTATTCCGTCGCCATGATAGCGCTTATAGTTATTGACCGCTGTGGCATCTGTTGCCGTCTGTCCATAAACAGCACCCGACAGCATCAGAGCCACTGCCACTGCACATTGTCTTAATCTTATAGTCATCCTGCCATTTATTATTTACATTCAAACATAGCGCAAGCCCATTCTCCGTCTGTCACCACGTCTATTATAGTCAAACCATTATTCTTGGCTGCTTGCTCCAACATTGGCACATCCGTTTCGTAGAATCCGCTTAGTATCAATCTTCCTCCTGTCTTAAGATGACTTCTGAATGCTGTCATATCGTTTAGTAGGATGTTGCGGTTGATATTGGCTATCACAACATCAAACTCTTCCTTCACACCGCCAAGAACCGAAGCGTCGCCAAGCAATACATCTAAATTGTCAACACCGTTTAGAGCGGCATTGTGCTTGGCATTCTCCGAGCTCCATTCGTCTATGTCATATCCCAACACACGGTTGGCTCCCAATCGCAATGCTACTATACCCAATATTCCAGTTCCACAACCACAATCAAGCACCGACTTGCCCGTCAAATCCATTCCAAGCAAACGACGCAATATCATCCTTGTAGTCTGGTGTGTGCCTGTACCAAAGGCGTTGCGAGCCTCTATAAAGATGCGCATTACACCGTCATTACCAGCAAACATCGACATGTCTGTATGCTTGGCATCATATATTACAAGATGGTCCGACACACCTATTGGCTCAAATCCCTGGTCTTCCCAACCTTGGTTCCAGTCTTGGTCGGGCACTTCTTCTATATTATATGTAACTTGTGTGCCCTCTGGCATATAGTCGGCTATGGCTGCGTCAAGGGCTTCTTTGTCGTAAAGCGGACGTTGCACATATCCTGCAATACCATTATCAGTATCCTCAAAAGCCTCGAATCCTGCCTCACATGCGGCAGCCGATAACAACTCTCGTGCTGGCTGAAGCAGCTCTTCAGCACATTCTATATCAAAGTTTGCTACGTAGTATTTCATTTTTATATTGTGATTTTTTGTTTTTACTACGCAAAATTAAGCATAAAAAACCTAACATCATAATAGCATGACAAACTCAAATATATAAAAAACATAAAATTAGGGGAAAACCTATGCCGTTTTAGGGTTTTTCCCTAATTTTGCAACCAAATAAGCATTAATTTTGCATACATAAATAATGTAACAATAGTAAACCATTATGAAGACACGGTTATTATTTCTCTCAGTCCTTATAACGGCATTGCCAATGTCAATGGCTGCCCAGGACGACGACCTCTACTTCAAGCCGAAGAAGAGATCGAAGACTGAAATGTCCACACATTTCGATAAAAACATATACGACAGACCTGCCTATTACTGTGGCAGCAACCGTAACGTTGACGAGTATAACCGTCGTGGCAAGCTCAAGAGTTACTATCAAAAGATAGGTACCGACTCTCTTGGCAACGACATTCTTGAGTTTCGCGAGGGCGATGGCACTTATGGCAAAGCCGATCTCGACTCTACCATAGTCATCTATCCTGGCTCCGAGCGCTATTACGACGAAGATAACGACTATACTTATTCTCGTCGCATGGGTCGATTCGACGGTTTTTACGGCTATTGGGACCCTATGTTCTATGGTTCGTATTGGGGTTCTCCCTACTGGCGTGGCTATTATAGCTGGTACGACCCATGGTATGATCCATGGTACGGACCTTATTACACTGGTTGGTATAGCGGATGGTACAATCCGTGGTACTATGGTTATGGATTGGGACATCCATATTGGGGATGGGGCAGTGCTTGGTATCCATCTTGGCATTATGCCTATAACGGACCAACTGGCACATTAAACCACTCCAACCGTAAAGGTTCCTTCGGCAGTCGTGGCTCGTCTACAAGCCGCAGTGCCTTTGGCAGCCGCAACAGATCTAACGCCAACAACCGTTGGTCAAACGACAGCCGCAACGACCGCAACTCATTTGGTAGCCGCAACAACCGCTCTAACAATACCTATCGTCAGCAGCAATATCAACAGCCTACCTATACCAATCCTAACAGCAACTTTGGTTCAAATCGCGGATCATTTGGTGGAGGATCTGGTTTTGGCAGCAACCGCGGTAGCTTTGGTGGCAGTGGAGGCTTCGGAGGAGGCGGAAGCCGTGGCGGTGGAGGAGGCTTTGGTAGTCGCCGATAACACACTATATGTTTCTGGCTATGGGCTATACCGTAGCCAGAATACTGTATACAAACAACAATCCTAAAAAAATAAAGTACAGCAAACGCTATGAAAAAGATATTTTCAATAATGACAGCCGCAATGCTTGGCACTGTGGCGTCTGCTCAGGAAACCTACGACAACGCTCCTTTAGCACAGAAGGATCTTAACGGAACCGCACGCTACGTAGGTATGGGTGGCGCAATGGAGGCCCTTGGAGCTGATGTTTCGACAATGGGAACTAACCCTGCGGGCATCGGTATGTTCCGTCGCAGTGTTGTCAATGGTTCATTTGGATTCAACAGTCAGTCGGAAGCCGAGTCGTTTAATGGTGCCGACAAGACCAATATGAGTTTTGATCAAGCCGGCTTTGTCTACTCTATGCGCACAAGCCGTAGCTCTTTCATCAACTTCGGATTCAGCTATACAAAGAGCAAGAACTTCGCTCAGATTCTCTCTGCTACCGACAAACTCAATGGTGCATCACAGAATAAATTGTCGGCAATGAAGAATCTCAATGGTATCTACAAGTTTGATGGCAGCAATGGTCTAAACGCCAACTATGCCACATATAGCCAGGTAGACCATCTTTACAGCAATGTTCTGTTCAACCATTACGATGCCGACAACGCAAGCGACCCAAACAACGCCGTTCTTAATAATGGTGTTATCGTCAAGGAATCAAGCCCTACAACTCCTGTTTATTTCAATGCCACCGACTATCAATTCGGTCGTGCCACATCTGGATATATAGGCGAGTACAACTTCAACATCAGCGGCAACTCAAACGACCGTTTCTACTGGGGCTTGACATTCGGACTATACGACGTCCACTATAATGGCTCATCCGATTATGCAGAAAATCTTGTTGACGGCAGCAACCCAATAGGCAATATACTTATGAGTGACGACCGCAAGATTACTGGTACAGGTTTCGACATTAAGGGTGGTATCATCTTCCGTCCGGTTGAGGAATCTCCTTTCCGTGTTGGTCTATATGTTCACACACCTACATGGTACGACCTCACCACAAAGAACTATACAACTCTCGACATAAGCAACCTCAACCAAGGCTATGGCTCTATCAACAAGGACAAGTCATACGAGTCGTACGACTTCAAGTTCTACACTCCTTGGCACTTCGGCGTTAGCCTTGGCCATACCGTTGGCAATTACCTCGCTATCGGTGCCACATACGAGTATGCCAACTATTCTACCTGCGACATTCGTATCAACGATGGTGGCACAGTTGACGAATGGGGCTACTATTACGACGAAAGCCACAGCGATGAGGTTATGAAGCAGAGTATCAAGAACTCGCTCAAAGGTGTGCACACTCTTAAACTTGGTGTCGAGTTCAAACCAGAAAAGAACTTTGCCGTTCGTCTTGGCTACAACTATCTCTCGGCAATGTATAGCAAGGATGGCTACAAGGATGGTTCACTCGATTCGTACGGCACATACTACAGTTCTACAACCGATTACACCAACTGGAAGGATACTCACCGCATAACTGCAGGTTTTGGTTATGCCTTTAAGAACTGGAATTTCGACATTGCCTATCAGTACAGTCAGACCAATGGTGACTTCTATCCTTTCATGAGCTACGTTGACCAGCCTACCAATGCCGAAAGAGTGCCTGCATTCGACAACGTATGCAACTCTACAAAGGTTAGCAACAAGCGCAACCAGGTGCTCATGACCATTGGTTACAAGTTCTAACACGAATCTGACAGAGCGATAAGCAACAGACAAAAAGTGGTGCAAAAGTTTGGCTCATTAAGAAAAAAGCCTTACCTTTGCACCGCATTAAGAAACAATAGGGTTGCCGATATGGCTCAGTTGGTAGAGCAACGCATTCGTAATGCGTGGGTCCCCGGTTCGAGTCCGGGTATCGGCTCCATAATTGCTTTCTCCTTAATTCGCTCTACTTTGCGGTAATAGCTCAGTTGGTAGAGCACTAGCTTCCCAAGCTGGGGGTCGCGGGTTCGAACCCCGTTTACCGCTCACTACTCCACTAATTTAATTTATATACATATATACTATATAC
>ERZ1034952.253-NODE-253-length-49957-cov-16.227426_pt1 | contig 49957 bp, 39 predicted proteins | sample MGYA00520625_ERZ1034952 | MGnify/ENA primary metagenome ERZ1034952 (study PRJEB33766, sample SAMN09781773) | gut metagenome | biome: gut microbiome | host: Homo sapiens | place: Madagascar | study: EMG produced TPA metagenomics assembly of the PRJNA485056 data...
ATGGAACCTGAACAGGAACGCCTTTCCAAGCTTTATTCCGGTTCGGGTATCCACAACCTTTCTGAATTAAATCCCAATTAAACTCAAATTTACTTCAACATATACAGAAATTCAAAACACCGTATGGTATACTGGCAATGTTACCGCCTCCATACTGGCAACAGGAAGGAGGTGTTCATTATGGATTTGGCATTATCTTTTATTGTCGCTGTTGCGGCTGGTGTAGTTTGCCACTACATCATCAAATGGTTAGATGGCGACAAATAGCCGGTAACTAGCCTGTGGAGTTAAGCCTTTCCACACCAAAATCAGGAATAGAAAAACCCTCGGATGGCACTCCGAGGGTTTTTCGTTGCTGTTCACTATGGAATAGCATTATCTTTTTGCCTACTGGCATTATAGCATATGCAATTTAACAATACAATATGCAAATTTAATAGAAAGTGGGTATGTTCTTGCTTTTCTTGTCTTTTCATGCTATACTATCACCCGTTACAAAACCCGAAAAAACCAAGGTCTTACAAAGGTTTCGCCGATTCCCGGCGTAAAGAAGATGATAGAAAAGACATCCACCGGATTTCTTTCCTATCCGCTACGGCGCGTGTGTTCGTGACCTTCCACACGTAAAACAAAACTAAAGGAGAATTGAAAAATGAAAAACAAAAATCTTAGTTTCATGACCCAGGCAGCCATGATCGCTGCAATCTATGTGGTGCTGACTTACATCTTTGCACCATTTTCTTTCGGAGAAGTACAGGTTCGTATCTCCGAGGCACTCACTATTTTACCAATATTTACACCAGCCGCTATTCCGGGACTCTTTGTCGGATGTCTGATCGGTAATATTCTGGGCGGTGCGATCCTTCCGGATATTGTATTCGGCAGTATTGCAACTCTGATCGGTGCATTTTTCACATGGAAACTGCGTGAGCAGAAGCCGGTTGTCGCAACACTTCCACCGATTATTTCGAATATCATCATCGTTCCGTTCGTACTGCGTTACGGTTATGGTGTGACACTTCCGATTCCGTTTATGATGCTGACGGTTGGAATTGGTGAGGTGATCTCCTGCACTGTTCTTGGTCTGATCGTGTACGGAGCATTGAAGAAATATAAAGGAACACTTTTCCGCACAGCTTAATCTATATCTGAATGGTATCAAAAAGAGCGGACATATAACTCATTTCATAACAGTTATATGTCCGCTCTTTTTTATTTTCTATACACAACTATCCAATATACGCATTTCCGCTTCCGGATGTCATCTGATCCATCTCTTCATACTTCACGCTGTGTCTTGTACTGTCATTCAAGTCTTCATACACAACATTCGTATCACTATATCCCACCAGAATAACCGCATTCTGCGAATCCAGCATTGCAATGACCGGTCTGCCCTGATTGATAATGTACAGGATCTCTTCTGTCGTACATCCGGTCAGGTCATAGGCAGCACCATCATTTATATCCTTCAAAATATCAATTGGCTTCTCCTGGTTTTTAAGACGGTCCTTGATTGTATTTAATACGTCATCTTTCTCTGTGATCGAATACTGCAGGTTACGGTTACCACGCTCCCATACATAGTCCTGTGAGGAATCGACTACCACTCCGTTGTAATCATTTGCTTTCTTGATCGCATCCCCTGCCTTTGTATACACGCCCTGGATCTCACCATGTCCATAGACATAATATTTCTCCGGTGCGTCTTTGTCTGAAAATGTGATCGTCTGCGGTGTCTCGAACAGGATCTGTTTTGGTTTCAGTACTTTTGGTTCCTTATCCGATATCCCATCATTGTATGTCAGTCGTACCTGTGTCTGCTTCAGATCTGTCGCATATGTCTCCAGTGTAATATTGCTTTTCGTCTTCTGTTCATTGTTCGTAATATAATCCGGAGCTGTTGCAGTATAAGTGTCCCCATCCTTTGATGCACGCTCCAGCGTGATCATATCTTCATCAAATGCTGCATTTAAAATGTAAATGCCATCTGTCTGATAGGTTTTGATCACTTTTCCTTTTTGATTCCGGATCTCCAATTTGTACATTGGGACGGTTGCTTCTCCGGACACGGTATTTCCTATGTCTTCCGTCTTCGCAATTCCATATACAAAATCACTTCTGATGAAGCCCAGTGGACGGATGCATTCTCCTTCGCTGCAGGTTATTTTCTGCTTCTTTCCTGTCCCTACATTCAGGATCGATACTTTCGTTGCAGTTCCAAGTTCTCCGTCTGCCTGATATGCGATCAGACTTCCATCTTCCGATACGACATACTGCTGTGCGTCCAGACCTTTGACCAGTACTGTTTTCTCATCATCCTCTATACTATACTGATATAGTGTACCGTCCACCATGGTGTAGAGCATGTCTGTCTTCGCATCATAATAAGACATTTCTCCCAGTTCACTGACTGCCTGTGCATAAGATTTATTGGTAGAGATAAAGACTTTCTCTTCCACGGAATTTTTCTCTATATCGTAATAATATACGGCCACTCCGACTTCACCTTCATGCTCACCACGATTCATATATCCCGACACAAGGAAGGTCGTGTTGCCCTTTGCGTCTACTTTCAAAATCTTGATCTTGTGATCCGGAACCAGATTTCTCACATCTGTATTTTCCGCATCTGCAAATCCGAATACAAGTGACACCTCATCCGAATCTTTATTATAATTCCAAAGTTCATTTGCCTCGACAAATGATACGATCGTCCCATCTTTATTCACCTTATAAGACAGATTCGTTGGTGCAATTCCGAGGATAATTCCCTTCTCATTCAGAACCTTCTTCGTCGCATCAAATATCTGATCCATCGTTCTGTCATAATCTAAGAGGTATGTCTTTTGTGCATCTGCGATGTATCTGACACGGAAGAATTCTTTGACCGCATACCGGTCGGATTCATTTTCCTCTCCTTTACAGCTTACCCTGTATTGTAACAACACCGACATGCAGGTACTGTTCAGTTCTTTGATACTCCAGCGTTCTTCCTGTTCTACCTGTGGTTTCAGACTGCCCCATGTAACCTGTTCGTAATTCGAATTGATCGTTACATGCTGAAGCGTCGTATTATCCGCATCATCCGTCGGCTCAAGCGCTGCTCCTACGCCTGCATTCTCTGCCTTTGCAAGTGCATTTTCATGATAATCACTGATATAATTCAGACACTGTGCAACATTGGCATCTTCATCACTGACAATTCTAGTGTAGAAATATACCGGATCCGCACCATTTCTGTTCAGCCGAACCTCCAGAATTCTTTCTTCATCCAGTACCTTATCTCCACTCAGATCCAGACTGAAGTTCTTTCCTGCCTTTTTGATTTTCTTAGATTCCAGTTCACTTGTCCCGTCCAGTGTGTAAACTTTATAGCTGGCTCCTGTAAATTTATTGCCATATGCTTCTATATTTACATCCAGACTCTGATCGGCTACCGGAGTGATGGTATTATGCATAGAAGACACATCCATCCTCTTTGCATAGCCTGTAAGTGTATTGATCTTATAATCTCCATATGAAAATGAGATCTGTGGAAATGTTGCGGCTCCCATATCAGCCGTCATGTTGTCATTCCCCTTATTCGTCACGTAGCTGAATATAATGACAGCCACGATAAATACTGCAGACAAAACGCCCACATTTATCAAACGTTTCTTTAAAGTTAATGTCATTTATACTCCCTCTTTATTCCGTTTTTCCCTGGTTATCTAACAGGCGCCCCAGTGTCGGTGACACCCTGAGTTCTGCTTCACATTTCCGAATAGATGCTTCGATTTGCTGCCGCCTTACAGATTCTTTCTGATCTGCTTTCTGATTCCTTTTTACTGCCCGGATCAGGATATTCTTCGGTGTGTGTTCCATATCGATGAATTCCAGTATCTGTGCTTCATACCCCTCGCGCTCCAGATACTGTGCCCGGAGTCCGTCCGTGATCAGCGCCGCCATACGTTCCTTCAACAGTCCATATCTTAATACCGGTTCTAATACCTCATTCCGGATCTGTCGGTTCAATTCATGCTGGCAGCATGGTACAGACAGGATCACTTTTGCATCCCAGCCGACCGCTTTCGCCAGTGCATAATCCGTTGCCGTATCACAGGCATGTAGAGTTACTACCATATCTACTTTGTTGACTCCGGTATAATCTGCAATATCCCCTTCCAGAAATCTCAGCTTTTCATAGCCGTATTTCTCACTCAGTTCATTACAGTGACGGATCACCTCTTTCTTCAGATCCAGTCCTATGATTCTTATGTCATATTCTTTCAATTCATGCAGGTAATAATACATGGCAAATGTAAGATAAGACTTTCCACAGCCAAAATCCAGAATTGTAAGTTCTCTTCCCTTATCCAGCTCCGGAAGGATATCTTCGATAAACTCCAGAAAACGGTTGATCTGGCGGAACTTATCGGATTTTGCACGCACAATCTTTCCATCCTGCGTCATAACTCCAAGATCCTGAAGAAACGGTACCGGGACTCCCTCTTCCAACACATACTTTTTCTTACGGTCATGGCTCATATCAATCTTCTTTTTCCCGCCCTTTTTTATCTTACTTTTTATGGTCACTTTTCCTTTTTTACTTACAAGAACCGTATAATCCGCTCTCTGTGTCTCCATCTGCATCTGGCGCATATTTCCCATATATTCGAGAAGTATTTCACAAGCTTTTTTCTCCTCCACATTCTCGTGAAATGCCTGATTGTTCCGGAACGATTCAAACTGGAAGTAAAGTACCTCTTTTTTCAGTACAGGTCTTACCTTTACCTTCTGCACATCGTCTTTCTTCTTCGGATTACTCAGCGTTGCTGATATAAATTCTATATTTAAATTTTCCTGTAATAATTTACTTAATTCATTCATAATATTATATTTTACTGTTTTTTAGACAAGAGCGCAAGTATCATGGATGGCAATTTTACCGGACAGAACCGAGAAAATGCAGTTAAGGACGGAGGATTGCATGCAATCCTCCGTCCCCAACTATGAAACCGGGAATTTTATTGTCACTTTAAACAAATCTCCATCCAGATATAATTCAAATGTTCCGCCCTGCATTTCTGTCAGCGACTGTGCGATCGATAATCCCAGACCACTGCCTTCTGTGCTTCTTGATACATCCCCGCGGATGAATCGTTCCGTCAGCTCGGAAGCCGGGATGTTCAGCGGCCGTGCCGATATATTCTTCAGGCTGAAGCATGCCATGCCATCTTTCTTCTCGAGATCAGCATAAACTCTTGTTCCCTGCATCGCATATTTTGCCGCATTGTTATATATATTAGACAGCACTCTCCAAAGCCGTCTTCCATCTGCGCGGATCACAATCTCCTCATTCGGAAGGTTCATGACCTCTTCCAGATCTCCTGCCTTGAATTTTTCCTCGTATTCTCCACTCGTCTGCTGGATCATTTCCACCAGGTTCAGGTTCATGAATTCCAACGTAATATTCCCTGAACTTACCTTGGAAGCCTCTACGACGTCTTCTGTCAATGTCTTCAGGCGCTGTGATTTCTGTTCCAGAACTTCAATGTAACGCCGGATCTTCGGATCCTTAAAGTCCTCCTGCTTTAACAATTCTACATAATTAATGATAGATGTAAGCGGCGTCTTGATATCATGCGAGACATTCGTAATGAGGTCTGTCTTCAGCCGTTCGCTTTTCACACTCTTTGCAAGTGCTGTTTCCAGTCCTTCTCCAATAGAATTTACTTTCTCTGCAATCTCTTTCTGTTCTTCCAGTAATCCATTTACCGGAATCTGATACTCCACCTCGCCACCGGCAATCTTCTCGATCCCTATCATGATCTTTCTGGTTCCTTTTGCCTTTTGAACCATCCAGACGAATGCTGCGGCATCTGTTACCAGCAAGATGAATACCCACGCCCAGGTAGTACTCCCATCTGCAGCAAATATATAGGTCAGCCAGTGGAACAGTAAAAATGCTGCTAATCCGATCATCATTTTCCACAGATACCGGATGTTTTGAAGCATCTCTTTCAAAAAGAGTAACAGCCATCTGAATACACTGTTCTTCCATACAGTCTTCGCCTTGATTCTTCTCACCAGACTCAGATAACCCAGAAGGAACATCGCACAGCTATACAGCGCCCCCAGACATCCCACCAACATTCTTTGCAGATATATCTGTTTATTTTCTGTATAGATAGTCTCTCCATTTACGCTTTGCCATGTAAATATCCCGGCTTTTATTACTACCAGCATAACTACTGCCCAGAGCAATATTACACCAACCGCTGCCAGTTCTGTCTTTATGTGATCAAACTTCACCAGATGCACTTCTTCATCTTCCGCACTTCTTCCGGCTCCAATCGTCAATAACACCAGAATCGCCAGATAAGCTGCGACTGCCAGAACTGCCCCTATACCGGCCGCTTTGGCCCCGGCCGCATATTGTGTAAAGATCTGTTTCTGCTCGTAAAAATCATCTTTCACAGGATACGCTGTATCCACAACCGATGCATATACATAATCTGACGCATTTACATAACCGGCTACTGTCTTCTGCCATTCCTGTGCCATTGAATCTCCTTTGCCGGCTTTTTCAATATTACTTTCATAGTCTGCAAGCTTCGGTCTTACGATCACATATTTCCCTGATTTTTTTATTTGTTCCAGGCTCTCCTCGTAATGATCATAGTCCTGATATTTCTTTTTATTCGTAATGACCGTTCCGTTATCCCGGTTCACATACAGGTATGTGATATTCGTATTTCCTTCCTGATACTGCTTCTGGTTTAGCACATAATTGTCAACATCCGAATAGATGATCTCGGCCGCATCATTTATCATTCTGTAGGCATCACTCAGCCTGCCGTTCCATGTCTTGGAATTATTCACAAGCTGGAGTACCGTTTCTCCGTTTACCGTCTTATAGTCTCCGGGAATCTTTGTCCCGTCATAATTCCAGCAATTGATGTAAGCAATCTTTCCATCGATATCCTGAAGTCCCCTGAATCTGGATTCCACGTTGCTGCTTTCCTGATATTCCCCCTGTTTCAGCTCATCCAGAATATCATCTGCAGAACTGTTTCCTGTGATGACAAATGACAGATCCCCTCTGTCGATCATCTGTTTAAATTCTTTATAACGGAAATAGTGGTAGTTTCCATCTGACCGCTGACACACAATGATATCGTCCTGTTCGTCCTGGGTATCTAAGACGGAACCATCATCTGTCATCGTTTCTGCGATTAATTTGCCCCAGGAATACATGTCCCCCAGCCGGAAGGACAGTCCGGTCTCGTCTTTACCCGTTATCCCGCCTGTATCTTCATATTTTTCCACATCTACGATCTTATCCGGGTCATATTTTCCATCTGTATCATATAAGGTCTGATATTGGATCTCGTCCAGGATGTGATAATTGGCATTGGCCACAGCATTGGCAAATGCATTGCTTTCCTCATACGTCTTCGCAGCATCAGCAGAACACAGCTCCTGTATCAGCATCGGATAACGCGTAGCCCACAGGATGCATAACACCCCTGCAGCTGCAAGTATATGTGCCGCTGCCAGCAAAAAAACTTTTACTCTTGGCATTCGGTACCATTTCTTCATATATGCTCCTTCCTAAAGCTTCTCTATCTTATACCCGACACCCCAGACTACCTTCAGGTATCTCGGCTCCTTCGGATTGATCTCGATCTTCTCTCTGATATGGCGGATATGTACTGCCACTGTATTATCCACCCCGATAGCATCCTCATTCCAGATACTTTCATATATCTGATCGATAGAAAATACTTTTCCCTGATTTTTCACCAGTAATAATAAAATATTATATTCGATCGGTGTCAGTCTGACCGGTTCCCCGTCAACCGTAACCTCCTTCTGTTCATCATCGATAGATAATCCACCGACCGCATAAACAGCCTGATTACTTTTATCGATCGTGCTTCCAAGCTGTGTATATCTGCGAAGCTGGGACTTTACCCGCGCTGTCAGCTCCAGCGGATTGAATGGCTTCGTCATATAATCATCCGCTCCTACATTCAGTCCCAGGATCTTATCGGCATCCTCAGATTTTGCCGACAGGATTATGATCGGCATATTCTTCTTCTCGCGGATCTTTAACGTTGCCCGGATCCCATCCAGCTTCGGCATCATCACATCAATGATCAGAAGATCCACCTTCTCCCTGTCCAGCACTTTTAACGCTTCCTCACCGTCATAGGCTTTTAACACTTTATATCCTTCCTGCGACAGGTATATCTCTATTGCTTCTACAATCTCTCTATCATCATCACATACAAGTACGTTGTACATTTCTCATCACCTCCCTTATACTATACAAGAATATCAACTAATTTTTAAGTCCTGGTCTTGTAAATTCTTAAGATATTATGAAAATATGCTCTTTATCCGTTCTGTCGTCTAAAATAGAAACTGCTAATATTATGTCTAAAAACAATAAACCATATTTTCGTAAAGATATTTTTTCTATATAATAATCCCTGGTGATTTAAGAATCTTTTTTATTTTTTCATACTCCGTGGGATTTTCATCTTGTCGGATTCTTCCAAACAAAATTTTTAGAAAGAAGATGACATATTATGCATGAACCAGAAATAGAATATCTTATTCGCTCTCTTGGTATTGGTGCAACTTACCGTGGCTATGAATATCTCATTTATGGTATACGTCTTTGTCTGTCTGATGAAAACTACCTCCTTTTCGTCAGTAAGTATCTTTATCCAGACATCGCACGTCACTATAATACGACAAGTTATAGTGTTGAACGTGATATCCGCACTGTCATCAAGGTCTGTTGGGAGCACGGAAACAGACCGCTTCTCGAAAAAATTGCATTACGCCCTTTAACTCTGAAACCAACCTCCGGTGAATTCTTTGATATCGTAACTGCTCATTTACGCAAATACTCTGAATGCTGTCCTTTACTTTCCGCTCTTTAGAATCTGTTTTTGTCTTCTTCATTTTTAGTTAAGATTTTTTCGAATTCTTTTATGTTTTTAACATACTTTAGACATATTTTTTGTCTATACTATATATCAGATAGTTGATAAGCAACAACTATCACCCCCCCCTCATAAAGTAAAACACCGGAATCACTCTCCGGTGTACACTTTACTCTCATTCCTTTAGTAATTATAACAACAACAAAAAGCTCTCCGAAAAAGGAGAGTTTTTTGTTGCGTTTTTTATAAAATGAACATACTTTTTTCACATTTCTTAATTATAATACTTTCAGATAGTTGAATAACAACTATCGCCCCCCCTCATAAAGTAAAGGCCGCCAGAAGATTACTTCTGGCGGTCCACTTTACCGGTAATTTCTGCGGATGTCTTTACGACTCCGCTTTTGTTTTATTTCTTTCTCCGATCCACGTAAGGATATCCCGATACACATTCTGCCGGTCCACCTCATTCAAGATCTCATGCCGGTCGCCTTCATACAGATGGATCGACACATCTTTGATCCCGGCATCTCTATATTTCTCATAGACTCTGGTCACATTCTTTCCGAATGCCCCTACCGGGTCATCGGATCCTGCCGTAAAGAGCACCGGAAGCGTCTTCGGAATCCGTTTCATACTTCCTTTCCGTACCAGAACCTTCATACCGGTAAACATCTGATAATAGGCTCCCAGTGTAAATGTATAGGAACACAGCGGATCCCGCACATATTCATCTCGTTTTTTCTTATCGGATGTGATCCATTCCTTCGATGTCTCACCAGGTTCAAATTTCTTATTGAAACCTCCAAAACTCAGACTATCCACAAATGTACTTCTGTATTTCCATCCTTTGAACGCTGCAATGATCCTGCAGATCATCCTTCCCGCACAAAGCGTCAGCATTCCCTGATGACCGGTTCCCATAATGACAACTCCCGCAAGGCCCCCCGCATACATCGTCAGATACTGTCTCAACAGGAATGACCCCATACTGTGCCCCAGCATAAAATACGGCACATCCGGATATTTTTTCCGTGTCATCTCCTGCAGCTGATAAATATCTCCGATCACATACTGATTACCTTTCCGTTCATCAAAATATCCCAGATCAGCTTCTGTCTGTATGGATTTCCCATGTCCCAGATGATCATGCCCGACTACATAATACCCGTGCTCCGACATAAATTCGGCAAATTCATCATAACGGTCAATATACTCCACCATTCCATGACATATCTGTAAGACACCTTTTATCTCTCTATCCGGAAGCCATTCGATCGCATGGATCTTTGTCACGGAATCTCTGGATGTATAATAAAATTCATGCTTCATCATCTATCATCCATTCTGACATACTCTTTGTATTCGGCCAGCGGTTTGTACGCCGGACGAATGATCTTATCTACATTCTTAAGCTCTTCCAGACGGTGTGCACTCCATCCGACGATACGCGCTGCCGCAAAGATCGGTGTATAAAGTGACGGTGGAAGATCCAGCATACTATATACAAGTCCGCTGTAGAAATCGACATTCGCATTTACACCTTTGTATATCTTACGCTTTTCTGCGATGACCTCCGGTGCCATGTGCTCTACCTTTTCATACAGTGCATATTCCTTCTCACAGCCCTTTTCTCTTGCAAGCTGCTTAACGAACTTCTTAAAAATATCGGCTCTCGGGTCAGATACGGAATAGATTGCATGCCCCATTCCGTAGATCAGTCCTTTCCGATCAAATGCCTTCTTATCCAACAGATCGGTCAGATACCGGCGTACCTCATCATCATCTTCCCAGTCACTGACTTTTTCCATCATATCGTCAAACATCTGGGTTACTTTGACATTTGCTCCCCCGTGCTTTGGTCCTTTTAAGGATGCCATAGCAGCCACGATCGTCGAATAAGTATCTGTTCCAGATGATGTTACCACATGCGTTGTAAATGTAGAATTGTTACCGCCGCCGTGATCCATATGAAGGACAAGTGCCATATCCAGGATCTTTGCCTCTAATTTCGTATATTCCTTATTCTCACGCAGCATCATCAGTATATTCTCTGCTGTTGATAATTCCGGTGACGGTGCATAGATGAAGAGATCTTCTCCCATACGGTAATTATATGCATGATAGCCATAGATCATCAGCATCGGGAACTGACTGATCAGATTCAGGCACTGACGCAGTACATTTGGAATCGACGTATCGTCTGCATGAGGATCATACGTGTACAGGCTTAAGATTGATCTCGACAGGCTGTTCATCATGTCACGGCTTGGCGCTTTCATGATCACATCACGGACAAATGTCGGCGGCAATGTCCGTCTTTCCACCAGTGTCTCATGAAATGTCTGCAGCTGCGTCTTATCCGGAAGTTCACCGAATAACAGCAGATAGGCGATTTCCTCAAATCCATAGTGCTTATCTTTCAGAAACCCCTGCACCAGATCTTTGATATTGTAGCCGCGATAGTAAAGATTTCCTGCACATGGCACTTCCTCTCCGTTCACGATCTTCTTCGCACATACATCGGAAATGTTCGTAAGTCCCGCAAGGACACCTTTTCCGTTCAAGTCACGGAGTCCCCGTTTGACTTCGTACTTCGTATACAGCTCTTTGTCTATCGCATTGTTCTTCTCGCAAAGTTCTGCAAAATGGCTGATTTCCGGTGTTACCTCAAATAGTGTCTGCCCTTCTTTTCTGTCCATCGTCATCATCCTTTCTTATATGGAGATAATAAATCACTCAATCTTGCGAATTCTTCCAGTGTCAGTGTCTCACCTCTCACACTTGCACCCTTTCCAAGTGCATCAATCGCTGCTTCCACTTCTTCTTTTGTAAAATCTAATGTCGCCGCATTCTTCAGACCGTTCGCCAGTGTCTTCCTTCTCTGATTGAAAGATGCACGGATAATGTTGAACATCAGCTTCTCATCCTGCACCTGTACCGGCTTCTCCTGATGACAGGTCAGACGTATAACCGCTGATCCCACCTTAGGCCTCGGCATAAAACAGTTCGGCGGAACATTTGCCACAATATACGGGTCGGCATAATACTGTACTGCTAATGACAGTGCGCCATAGTCCTTATTACCCGGTCCGGTCTGCATACGGTCCGCAACTTCTTTCTGCACCATGACAGTGATACTCTCTACCGGAACCTCATTTTCAAAAAGTCCCATGATGATCGGCGTCGTAATATAATATGGCAGATTCGCCACCACTTTAACCGGCTTTCCGTTGTTCTCTTCGTCTGCAAGCTTCTTAAGATCCAGCTTCAATACATCTTCATTGATGACACGTACATTGTCATATCCGCTTAATGTATCCTCCAGGATCGGTATCAGATTCTTATCGATCTCAACTGCGATCACCTTTCCTGCCGCCTGTGCCAGATATTGTGTCATCGTACCGATTCCCGGTCCGATCTCCAGTACCATATCATCCTCCGTGATATTCGCCGACTGTATGATCTTATCTAATACGTGTGTATCGATCAGGAAATTCTGACCGAATTTTTTCTGAAATGAAAAATTATATTTCTGCAGAACCTCGATGGTATTCTGCGGATTTCCTAACGTTGGTTCCTTCATAGACCCTCCCGTATCTGTTATATGGTTTCTTGATTATTCCTCATTATACAATAATTTGGCCGGGATTGACAGCGATAAAAAATGAAATATGTATAAAGAAAATATAAACGGGGATGGAAGATTCTCATATGCCCGGTAAGCTTGCTATGGCTGCTAATACGAATCCACAAGCGAAGATTGCTCCATTTCCAAATCCTCTTACGAGCATTCCGACGATGGCAAATGTTCCGCTGTGAGGGTTAATTGCTACGATCAGAAATCCGACCAGCATCAGAATCGAACTGAGGATTAGCGTTTTCTGATGTCCTATTTTCTTAACAATCGCAGGTACGAAACAGTTTCCAATAATAACCGGAAGTGTCAGTGCCATGGAAAGTGGTGTCATCATATCCATATCTTTTAAGTTATTTCCACAATAATATACGGTCATAGATCCGTTACCTGACGCAATGCTAAGTGCCAAGATAAACAATGCTGCTACAAAGTAAAAATATTTATTCTTCAAGATAGCCGGCGCACTGATTAAAATCCACGGTCTTGCTTTTCCCCATTTTTCGGGCTTTTCTGGCTGTTTCATATGCGGAACAGATTATCGAGAATTTTTATCATGTACGATCTGTATATTTCACTACCTTTCAATAATAGGCGCAGACATTTAAAACAACCGGCTCTTTTCCTCGGAAATCTCTTTATCTGTTGCTCCTGTATATTGTTTAATTTTATAATCGGGAATGTGATCCTGCAGCATTTCACGAATAATATTGCGTTTTTCCTGTTCTCTTCCCTCTGCAAGTCCAGCCTCGAGTCCAAGTCTTTTTGCTGTCTTCATCATAATGTCATGATCTCTGATTGCTTTCTGCCTTGCTTCGTATTCCAGCCGTTTCTTCTCATCCGCACTCAGTCTGTCTAATACATCATATGCCTCTTCAAAAGTAGAATTATTCTCTGCCATCTTCTTGAAATCCTCCCTGCATTTTCCGCCTAGAAAGCGCATCCATTGTAACAGATCTGTCTCATTTTTCTGCTCAGGCGGAAGCTTGGACAGTTCCAGTATGTGCATCTCTAACAGATCTGTATACTCTTTCCCTGTCTCTGTGTCACACAATGCAATCCGACGATAGCACTTTTCATCATCCTGAAAATAAGTATGATCCAGAATGCTTACCTGAATGCACTTCTGCAGCCTGTCATAACTGTCGCCTTCTCTGATCTGATCCACATACATTTTTCCAAGATAATACGCCGACCGGTTCGCCCAGTAGTCGTAGTAGACGACTTGCATCTCAAAGTCTATCTGTACACCGTTTTTTAACTTCACCCGAACATCCAAAATTCCGTATTTATCATCCTCATACTGTTTTTGTAATATTGTAGGCATGAGGTCTGTTTTTTCTACGTCTTCCGGGTGAAGCTTTAGCAAAGCCGCTACGATTCCTTTCCGGATATTTTCATTTTGCATCAATTCTTTGAAACAAAAATCCACCGTCGGAAGCATAATAAAGTCATCTTCTGTTACATTTTTCTGGTTTCTTCTCATAGAATTCTCCCTTCTTTTGTAAGATAAAGTATCGTTTGAAGTAAAGAATTCTCTGCCTAAGCATATTTTAACACAGGAGTATATCTTAGAAAAGCAGAAGTTTACCAAATGTTCTCCGCAAATACCTCAGATTCTTAGAGCTGCCTGAAACATTCTTTCAAACGATCTTCCTCTTTTTTGCTTTCATCAGATTATCTGCTCTGAATATAGAGCGAAAGAAATAATTACCGATTGGTTGATAGATACTTTTGCAGTCTGTCAGATTGACGACTGCGTAAGATTAGGTTAACATAAGTAGTTTTATATGACAATAGGAAATTTATGCATAAGGGTTTTCTTATTAATAAACAAGGAAGATATCGTTGTTTTTCCGATATCTCCCCTGCTTTTTGCTATAACCGGTACATCTCTCTTGCATTTTTCTCCGTCTGTTCGACTACTTCTTCATACGTAATGCCCTTTAATTCCGCAATTTTTTCTGCTACATAACGGATATAAGCAGAATTATTGCGCTTCCCACGATTCGGCTCCGGTGCCATATACGGGCAGTCCGTCTCGAGTACAATTGACGTCAGTGGAATATTTTCCACTACTTCTTTCAGCTTCTTCGCATTCTTGAACGTTACCACTCCGCCAACGCCGATATAGAATCCCATCTTGATATATTCCTGTGCCATTTCTTTGGAATAAGAATAACAATGGATCACGCCGCTTAGTCCTTTCGCATGCTCCTTCATAATCTCCATGGTATCTGCCGCTGCCTCCCGGCTGTGGATCAGAATCGGAAGATCCAGCTCCCTTGCCAGTTTAAGCTGCCGTATGAACCATTTTTTCTGCACTTCTCTCGGCTCATTGTCCCAGTAATAATCCAGCCCGATTTCGCCTACCGCAACCACTTTATCCTCTTTAAACAGCTCTTTCATCTGTGCGAAGGTCTCTTCATTCAGGCTTCCAACTTCATCCGGATGAATCCCGACTGCCGCATATACAAATGTATACTCCTTTGCAAGTGCGATAACCTTTCTGCATGAATTGTATGCTGCACTGACATTTACAATTGTGCCAACGCCCTGCTCTTCCATAGAATTCAGCAATTCTACTCTGTCCTCATTAAACTGCTCATCGTCATAATGTGCATGTGTATCAAATATCATATATCCCTCCGGGGACGGAGGATTTTCAAAAATAATGTCTTAAATCCTCCGTCCCAAATCAAAAATGTTCTGTCCCCAGTATCCCAATATTTATCCCATCTTTTCCACACGTTATCCCAAGGAATTTCATGGTTATCCCACCCTTATCCCAAGGTTTTCCACATACTTATCCACATCATGTGGATAACTTGTGTGACAGATACTGTATATAGATGTCGGATATTGGAGATATATATCAAACAAGGACGGTGATTCCAAAAATCCTCCGTCCTCATTTTCATTCTTTCATATACAAAGCCAACTATTATCAACCAGTTTCTTTGTATCTTTCTATACTTACATTAGCAGATCTCTGCACCGGCCGGCATATTCTTCTCCGGTGTCATAAGTGCCAGATTACCTTCTGCGTCTTCCGCGCACAGTAACATACCCTCAGATAATACTCCGGCAAGTTTTGCAGGTTTTAAGTTCACAAGAACCATAACCTTCTTGCCTACCATCTCTTCTGCAGAGTAATGTTTCTTAATTCCGGATACGATCTGTTTTACTTCGCTTCCGATCTTAACCTGTGAGCAGAGAAGTTTCTTAGATTTTTTAACTTCTTCGCAGGCAATGATCTCACCAACCTGGAACTGCATCTTTCCGAAGTCATCGAATGTGATCTCTGGTTTTGCTTCGATGTCGATCACTTCTTCGTCAGCTTCTTCTTTTGCCTCTTCCTTCTCTTCTACATGTGGGTGAAGTTCTTCTACTTTCTTCATTACTTCATTGACGTCCAGTCTTGCGAAAAGGATTTCTGGTTTCTCTGTTACTTTTCCATCACCAAGCTGAGCAAGGATCTTCTCTGAAGTCTCCGGCATGAAGGATTCCAGAAGTTTTGCTCCTGCTTTGATGCTCTCGATCAGGTTGTAGAGAACTGTCTCCAGGCGGTCTTTCTTTGCCTCATCTTTTGCAAGTGCCCACGGCATTGTCTCGTCGATGAATTTGTTGCAGCGTTTGAACAGTACGAAGATCTCTGTGATCGCATCTGCGACACGCAGTTCATCCATCTTCGCATCGACTCTCTTCGGAGTATCTTCTGTGACAGCCTTAAGATCTGCATCGACAGCCTTTTCTTCTTCTGTCTCGGCAACACCCTTATCTGTTACAACACCGCCGAAGTATTTATTTGTCATGGAAATAGTTCTGTTTACCAGGTTTCCAAGTGTATTTGCAAGGTCAGAGTTCATACGCTCTACCATCAGCTCCCATGAGATCACGCCATCATTTTCAAATGGCATCTCGTGAAGTACGAAGTAACGTACGGCATCTACTCCGAAGAAATCAACCAGCTCATCTGCGTAAAGTACATTTCCTTTGGACTTACTCATCTTACCGTCGCCCTGCAGAAGCCATGGATGTCCGAATACCTGCTTTGGAAGCGGCAGATCCAGTGCCATCAGGAAGATTGGCCAGTAAATGGTATGGAAACGGATAATATCTTTTCCTATCAGGTGGAGGTCTGCAGGCCAGTTCTTATTAAACAGTTCTGTGCTGTTACCGTCGCAGTCATATCCGATTCCTGTGATATAGTTGGTCAGCGCATCGAGCCATACGTATACGACATGTTTTGGATCGAAGTCTACCGGGATTCCCCATTTGAAGGATGTTCTGGATACACACAGATCCTGAAGTCCCGGAAGCAGGAAGTTGTTCATCATTTCATTCTTACGTGAAACCGGCTGAATGAATTCCGGATGCTCATTGATGTGGTTGATCAGTCTGTCTGCGTATTTGCTCATCTTGAAGAAATATGCTTCTTCTTTCGCAGGCTTACACTCACGTCCGCAGTCCGGACATTTACCGTCTACTAACTGAGACTCTGTCCAGAAAGACTCGCATGGAGTACAGTACATTCCTTCATAAGATCCTTTGTAAATGTCTCCCTGATCGTACAGTTTTTTGAAAATCTTCTTAACCTGTGCTTCGTGATCTTCGTCTGTTGTACGGATGAATTTGTCATAAGAAGTATTCATCAGATCCCAGATCCTCTTGATCTCGCCTGCTGCATTGTCAACAAATTCCTTTGGTGTAACACCTGCTTCGTCTGCCTTCAGCTCGATCTTCTGTCCATGTTCATCTGTTCCTGTCTGGAAGAATACATCGTATCCCTGACTTCTTTTATATCTTGCGATGGCATCTGCCAGCACGATCTCATACGTGTTACCGATGTGCGGTTTGCCTGATGCATAAGCGATTGCTGTTGTAATATAATATTTTCCTTTATTACATTTTTCACACATGTTTTTTCTCTCTCCTTCTATGTTTACCGGATATATGAAATATAGAATGTGCCCTGGCACATTCTCGCGCTGAGCGCGGTCGCTTGCGACATCCTACTTCTTCGCGCGAATGCGCATCCTGCCGGAGGCTTTTTATATAACAGAAAACTCAGTTTCCTGTTATATAAAAAATCTCCCCTGCATTCACTCCTCATAACTTCTGTTACAATTCGTAAATCCCAGGGAAGACGAAAATCCGTGTTACCACTTCCATTCACTATCAGTCTCGCAACCGACAGTCTCTGCGGGTGAAGTCACCACTCCACCTCTCCGCTGTAAAGGGCGGAACCCTTCGTGAACTTACATTTTCCATGCTCATCCACACCGCTCAGTAAGCCATCTTCTGTAACGTTCCACCTGTCCCTCTCAGCATCACACTGCAGTATTCTCACCTACAGTTCACGGGATTCTCTGTAAGATTTCCTGTTACATACTCTCTTCATCAATGCGTTTGTCATATATCCATTCGTAATGTAAATCGTAGCATATAAGCGGGCGGGATGTCAAGGTCTACAGGCTGTACGTATCAATCTTCTGCAATTAAATTCCTTAACTATCAATCAAGTACTTCCTTAGAATCAAACTGCTCCATAAATTTTGTATATTCTGCAGAATCTTTGAATACCGGTTTGTAATTTTTAACCAGTTCTTTACTTCTTGCAGCTTTCTCTTTCAGCAATCCATATGCTGCCAATGCAAACATTTTCGCTGTATCAATATAAGCCTCTTCTTCATTCGTCACTTCAAAGTTAATCTGATGAAGTCCGCCTTTTACACCGCCTGTATTGAATGTATAAACAGGCATCAGATGCTGCACATCACCTACATCTGTAGAACCGCCGGAATGTCCCGCGGCCTCTCTTACAGGTACTTCCGGTGCTGCAAGTTCTGCAGCTCTCTTCAACTCCGGCAAAGCCTGTTCTGCAAGTGTCGGAAGGTATCCCGGCAGTGTAGTAATCTCTACTTTTGCTCCCATCGCCACTGCACCTGCCTGAAAAGAACGATCTGTTTTCTTTGCCGCATCCGTAAATGCTTCAATTGTTTTCGCTCTTACCAGTGTCTCGATCACAATTTCATCCGGAATAACATTAACCAGATTTCCACCTTTCGTAATGATCGGATGAACACGGACGCAGTCTTCGTCACGGAAAGTCTCACGGTTGAGCCCTAATGCCTGAAGGCCAAGAGAAGCTGCGGAAAGTGCATTCACTCCCTTATCAGGTGCTCCGGCTGCATGAGCTGCTTTTCCTAAATAGCGGATTACTTTTGATACAAATCCATTTCCTGTTCCGCTTCCGACTTGAATTTCATCTCCCGGCCGAATATGATGCGCCAGGCAGAGATCAATATCATCAAACGCTCCTGTACGGATCAATTCACATTTTCCACCTCCATAGCGAATCTTGCCCTGCTCACGCAGCTGATTCTTAAATTCAATCTCACCATACTCTTCTGCAGGTGTGGCAAAAAATACTACCTGTCCACCCAGTTTTTCTGCAATCTCAGGTACTGTAAGTGCAAGTGCCGCACCAAATATGCCTGCCATCTGTGCATGATGTCCGCAGCAGTGAGCCGCATCTGTTTCAGGATTTACATAGGCATGTTCCGGGATTCTCAGAGCATCCAACTCTCCTAAAAGTGCAAGACTTGCATTCTCCTTCTTCTCTTCATTCAGGTATGCTTTTACACCTGTGATGGCAAATCCTGTTTCTGTATGAAGTCCCAGTTCTTTCATCTTATTTACAAATTTCTGTGAGGTACGGAATTCTTTATAGCCAAGTTCCGCATGTGTATAAATATCTCTTGCAAACTCAATAATTTCATCTCTATGTTGATCAATTATATCTATAATTAACTTTTCCGTCTGATCCATGGCTTCTACCTCGCTTTCTTTAACTCCGCTCAGAACCACTTACTGAAGTTCTTCTGGGATCCACCATAATCCATCATTATTTTTTTTCATATACTCTTTGAATTCATCAGAATGATATGCATCTACGATTGCCTGTGCCCATGCTGCATCTTTGTTCTCTTTTTTTACTACAACCTGAAGTACAAGGTAATCTTGGATATCTTCGTTCGCAAGTGCTGTAGAAGCATCGATTCCTGCATTGTATACAACACTTCCTGTAATTGCTACATAATCAAAATCATCCATTGTAGCCGGGATTGTCATACTGTTCATCTCTGTAAACTTAATGTTATGTGGGTTCTCAGTGATATCATCCTGTGTTATTGCGGATGGATCTGCATTCTCATCCAGTTTGATCCAGCCGATCTTCTGAAGCATCAGATAACACCGTGCTGTGTTAGATGCATCGTTTGGAACTGCCACCTTTGCACCGTTCGGAATATCGTCGATCGAATCATATTTATCAGAATATACACCTGCCGGCACTGTCGGGATCGGGCTGATTGCTACCAGATCTCCGTTATAACTCTTGTTGAAATTTTCCATGTAAGCTGTATGCTGCTCAACGTTAACATCAACATCTCCGTCATTTAATGCAACGTCTGCTGTCTGAAGATCAGAAAGATCAACGCCCTTTACTGTGTATCCCTCTTTTTCAAGAATCGGAACAATGGCATCTTCAAAAAGCTCTGTATATGGTCCCTGAGATTTTCCATAGACGATTTCCTTCTTATCTGTGCTTTTTGCTGATGAATCACTCTTTGCAGAATCGCCTGATCCTGAGTTTCCGCATGCCACAAGACCAAATGCTGTTGCCGCTACTAATACACTTGCAATAAATTTTTTCATTTTCATAATCTAAATCTCCCTATTCTTTTTATCTATCTCATGTCCGGCTGTCGTTACACAGCGACTGTAAACACTCACAACTATTATTACCAGGCTTGTTGTCCTGTCTTTTTTGTTTCTTACAGAACTCTGATATTTATTTATGCTGTCTTAATTTTCTTGAAATTGTATTTCCTGCAAACTGAAGGATCTGTACAAAGATAACCAGTACTACAACTGTGAAAATCATCAGTGGTGTGTTCATTCGCTGGTATCCATAAGTCAGTGCCAAATCTCCGACACCACCTCCGCCTACATATCCTGCCATCGCAGATGCTCCGAGAAGTCCGATTGTACCAGTTGTCAGTGCCAGAACAATAGATCCCAGTGTCTCAGGAAGAAGGAAGTAACGAATAGTCTGCCATGTTGTAGCTCCCATCGCTTCTGCTGCTTCCAGAATACCCGGATTAATTTCCAACAAACTGTTCTCCATCAATCGTGCCAGATATGGACTGATGTAAATAACAAGTGGTACCAACGATGCCGTACTTCCAATCGTAGTTCCAACAATTGTTCTTGTCAGTGGCATGATTGCTACAAGAAGGATTACAAATGGAATGCTTCTTACAATGTTAATGTAGATACTTACGATATTGTAGAGAATCCGATTCTCTGCAAGTCCGCCCTTGCGACAAAGCACAAGGATCAATGCCAGAATGATTCCTATGATGGTTCCGATGATCAATGACCATGCCACCATATATAAAGTCTGTCCTCCACTGGTCAATAATTTCTCCAGTGAAACTCCAAAATACTGCTGATCCATTAAATCACCTCTACCCTTTCTCTGATTACTCCGTTTTCGTCAATCTGTTTCTCTGCTTTCAGAATCTTCTCTTCAGATCCTAGCAACTGTAAAATGAACACACACATTATGTTGTCCTGAAGTTCTTGAACGGTTGCTCCTAAGATATTTACTACAATTCCTTCTACATGACAAATATCTGAGATAACCGGGCGTTTTACGCTGCTTCCGATAAATTTCAGTCGTTCTACACGGAAATGTTCTTTCTGCTCTTTTACAAGACTTATGATGCTTTCAGGAATCTGATCATTCACAACAGTCTGAACAAATCTCTTTGTAACTGGTGCCTGCGGTTTTCCGAATACATCCAGTACACTTCCCGCCTCGACTACCTGACCTTTCTCCATGACTGCTACTTTATTACAGATCATCTGAACCACCTGCATCTGATGTGTGATCAGAAGGATTGTAACCCCCATCTCACGATTAATCTTCTTAAGTAGTTTCAGAATTGCCTCTGTTGTCTGTGGATCCAAGGCACTGGTTGCCTCATCACAAAGCAGGATATCCGGTGTTGTTGTCAATGCTCTTGCAATTCCGACTCTCTGTTTCTGTCCACCGGAAAGCTGGCTGACATACACGTCTTTCTTGTCTTCCAGTTCTACAAACCGAAGAACTTCTTTGACTTTCTTGTCAATCTCAGCCTTCGGTACTTTCTCAAGAATCAGCGGCAATGCTATATTATGATAAACTGTTTTGGATTCCAGAAGGTTGAACTGCTGGAATACCATTCCAATTTTTCTTCTTAATTTACGAAGCTGCGGTTTCTTCAGACTTCCAAGTTCTTCTCCATGAACCGTTACAGTTCCGCTATCCAGTGTTTCAAGTCCATTTACAAGACGAATCAATGTGGATTTACCGGCTCCGGAGAATCCGATGATTCCGTAAATGTCTCCCTTTTCTACATGGATGCTTACATCCTGCAAGGCATGTACCTTACCGTATTTTCCGGAGAAGGTTTTGTTTGCGTGTTCTACTTTTATCATACTCATCACTCCATCTATGTGTGTTTTTCGTATCTCAGATTCGATATGCGTATGATACCGCTTTTACCCTACCTTGTCAATAGGTTTTGTATGTTTTGTATGTTTTTCACTAATTCAGCAACTATTTTGAATTATTTCTATTCATTTTTATATTCGTTTACATAGTATACTGTTATCTTTGTTCTCAATCTCTCCCATCTTCCACTTTTCACATCATTGACGCAACCAATCAGAGCGCTTATAATATTCTCGTTATTTACAGAAACTATACATAAGATTGGGGAATTTATTATGACCAGAAGACAATATTTCACCGCCGGTTTCAAGGACGGAATACCGATCTGTCTTGGATACATAGCGGTTTCATTTACATTTGGGATCATGGCAAAAAAAGTCGGAATTTCGATCTTTGATGCGGTTCTGATCTCTCTGACAAATGTGACCAGCGCCGGACAGTTTGCAGGGCTGTCGCTGATCGCATCGACCGCTTCTTATATAGAGATGGCCATCACACAGCTTATCATCAACTTAAGATACTGTCTGATGTCCTGCGCACTTTCGCAGAAGATTGATCCGGAAGCACCACTGATCCACCGGTTTTTCATTGCTTATGGTGTAACCGATGAGATCTTCGGTGTCACAGTCTGTAAGGGTGGAAAGCTGAGTCCTTTTTATTCTTACGGGGTTATATTTATCTCTGTATTCGGATGGGTGTTCGGTACATTTCTTGGCATCCTGTCCGGAAATATATTGCCGGCGCGTGTTGTCAGCGCATTAAGCGTTGCTCTTTACGGCATGTTCCTCGCGATCATTATTCCGCCGGCACGTAATAACCGTGTGCTTGCGGGTGTTGTTGTCATTTCCATGGCAGCCAGCTTATTATTTGATAAGACACCGGGACTTCGGAACATTTCATCCGGATTCCGTATTATCATCATTACTCTGATCATTGCCGGAATTGCGGCTTATTTCTTCCCGGTAAAGGAGGCACACCATGAATCATAATATTTACATTTACATATTTGTGATGGCGGCAGTTACTTACCTGATCCGTATGCTTCCGCTGACGCTGATCCGCAAAGAGATTAAAAGCACGTATATCAAATCATTTTTATACTATGTCCCTTATGTGACGCTTGCTGCTATGACATTCCCGGCAATCCTCAGTGCCACTGCGAATATCTGGTCTGCACTTGCCGGATTTATCATTGCTGTATTCCTGGCTTACCGTGGCAAGAGCCTGCTGAAGGTATCCTTGTTCGCATGTCTCGGCGTCTTTATTGTTGAGCTGATTACCGGATTATAAGTCATATAAGTTACCGGAAGTTTATGATATTGGCTTCCGGTTATAAACAATGAATACATATTTGCGGGAAATCCCCATATAAATGATACAAATGATTTATATGGGGATTTTTATGCAAAAATTTCTCGAAAAATTTAAACGGAAGCCATTACTCTTTTTGCTTCCGTCTGCATCCGTACTTCTACTCCTTTTTCTTCTGTTCTTTCATTCTCAACAGGATGCGGATCAGGCATTTTCGAAATATACTTCCGAACTTTTCCGTCAGGAAATCAGCGGGAACACGATCACTCTCCACTACACCCTGAAAAATCCCGAAAACTATGGCATAAATAATACACCCATTTCTTATGGACAATGTACTACCGCCCCCGGACTCGTCCGGTCAAGTGTCGATGTGGAACGCACCAGACTTCAGTCTCATAACAGAACTTCTCTTTCCAAAGACAACCGTCTCACCTATGATGTGCTGGATAACTATCTGACTTCTGCTTATAATCTGGCTCCCTATACACTTTACGAAGAACCGCTTGCGCCACTCACCGGAACTCAGTCACAGCTTCCTGTTATCTTATCCGAATACCGCTTTTATAAAATTTCCGACATCGATAATTACCTGAAACTCCTTACCAGGACGCCGGAATACTTCCGATCTATCCTGAATTTTGAACACACAAAATCCGAATCCGGTCTTTTTATGGCATCCTATACTGCTGACTCCATTATCAAAGAATGCCGGGATTTTGTTAATTTAAAAGAAAGCAATTATCTCTATTCTTCTTTCGTGGAACGACTGGAAGAACTTGCTTCTGCCAGAGACGGTGTCCTTACCGAAAAGCAGCGGGAAGCCTATACCCGGCAGAACAGCGTTTACATAAAAAAATATATTTTTCCGGCCTATGAACAACTTATTTCCGGCTTGTCCGAACTCCGCAGTTCCGGCAAAAACAATAACGGGCTGTGCTATCTTCCGAATGGCCGGACTTATTACGAATATCTGGTAAGAAGTGAGACCGGTTCCTCCCGCAGTATTGCAGAGTTGCAAAATCTTGCAAATACACAGATACTTTCGGATCTTACAGTTATGCAACGGGTGCTGACTGGTGATTCCTCTTCCGCCTCATCCTCCATAACTTCTGATATTTTCAGCCCCCAAGGTACACTACTCACCGAATCTAACCCGGAAAAGATCTTATCCACATTATCGGGCAAGATTACGAAAGATTTTCCACCATATCCACAGATTCATACACAGATTAAATACGTCCAGAAATCCATGGAAGACTACTTAAGCCCGGCTTTCTACATGATCCCGGCCATCGACAACACTTCTGAAAATGTAATCTACATCAACAACGGGCACCTCACCGACAACCTCTCTCTCTTCACCACCCTCGCCCACGAAGGCTACCCCGGACATTTATATCAGAATGTCTATTATGCAAGCCTTCATCCCGATCCAATCCGCTGTGTACTGAACTATGGCGGCTACACCGAGGGCTGGGCCACTTACAGCGAGATGATGAGCTACTACTTTTCCACACTGACGAAAGAGCAGGCTACATTATTTCAACGCAACTCATCTGTCATTCTTGGACTATATGCACTTGCCGATATGGGAATCCATTACGATGGCTGGAAGCTTGCCGATGCGGCGGCTTTTTTCCACACTTATGGGATAACGGATGATGCGACCATTGAGGATATCTATGATCTGATCATTGCCGATCCGGCTAATTATCTGAAATACTATATTGGGTATCTGGAATTTCTGGAACTTAAGAAAAATGCAGTGGATAAGTGGGGTGATAACTTTACGCAGATGCGGTTTCATAAGGCGGTTCTGGATGTTGGGCCGGCGTCGTTTGATGTGATCCAGAAATATGTGTTTAAATAGAAACAGGGACGGGGAAAATTCCATTTTCCCCGTCCCCATTGGTCCATTGGCCCCTTAATTCGTATTACTAGCCGCAATCTTCACCTTACTCCAAAGATTACTGATTTCTTTCTTCGTCTCCTCATTATACTCAAAGACTTCATCATTCTTATTATCTGTTCTTGGTATATATGCATCAATTCCTTCGAACTCTCCGCCCTTGCCATACAGATCTTTCATAACCTTCTTATTCGCCGATGTATAACCTACATAACTTGAATTGTCATAAGCTCCGTCATAATCGCTCGCATAATTGATAAATGCGTGTGCGAGTTCCGGATTCTTCGCATTCTTCGGAATGACCATGGCATCGGACCACTGATTGGTTCCGCCTTCCGGCAGGTAATATCCCATGTTCTCATTCTCATTGATCACATATGTCGCATCTCCGGAATAGATCAGGCCAAGTGCCTTTCTTCCCTGTGCCATGTTATCAATGATCTCATCGGTAACGATCTCCGGCTTCATGGTCTGTACACATTGAACCAGCCAGTTATACGCTTCCTGGATCTGGCTTTCGTCAGACGTATTCATCGAATATCCCAATGCCTTCAATGCCATCATAAAGGAATCTCTCTCTGAATCATACAGGTAGATGTCCCCTTTATATTTCTGATCCAGGAAAATGTTATAACCTTCTTTTTCCAGGTCTTTGATGTCGACTTTTGTCTTATCGTACACGATTCCGACTGTTCCCCAGAAATACGGAACAGAATATTCATTCTCCGGATCATACGGAAGTCCTTTGACCGCATCATATAATTTATCCATACAGTTCAGTTTCGACTTATCTAATTTCTGTAAATATCCTTCGGAAATGAGTCTCTGGATCATATAATCACTTGGTACAAGAATGTCGTAAGCTTCTCCATTTGCGACCTTAATATACATCTGTTCATTCGAATCAAAATTTTCAAGAAGTACCGTTGCCCCTGTTTTTTTCTGAAAATCCTGGATAATATGTTCACCTACATACTCGCCCCAGTTGTAGATACGAAGCGTCTGCCCCTCGAATGGCAATGGTTCTTTCCTGTTATTATATGTCACAACTCCGGCTACGATCGCCAGTACACACACAACCGCAACTGCCGGTACCAGTACATTTCGTCTGCCGATGCTGTTTCTCTTCGCACGTTTTGCAAAAAGTGCCGGTGCAGCATTGATGATCACAAGTACGATCGTGATGATCACAACCACCAGTGTCGAGATTGCATTGATACTCGGGTTGACACGTTTACTCATCGTATACACCATGATGCTTAAGTTCTTCACACCACGTCCAGTTACAAAGTAAGAGATAATGAAATCATCCACTGACATGGTAAATGCGATCAATGCACCGGCTACGATTCCCGGCGTGATCTGCGGCACAACAACTTTCGTCAGTGCCTGCCACGGTGTTGCCCCCAGATCCATTGCCGCATCGGCAAGGTTCGGATCCAGCGATTTTATCTTTGGCATGACCGATAACATAACATATGGAATACAGAATGCAATATGTGCCAGAAGCATCGTTACATAACCTTTTTCCACATGAAATGTAATAAATAATAACATAAATCCGATTGCTGTTACAATCTCCGGATTCATGATCGGAAGGTTGTTGATCTGCTCCATCAGGTCACGCACAATCTTCTTTGATTTACTGATACCGATTGCTGCAATTGTTCCTGTTACCGTTGAAATAAAGGTCGCAAGCAATGCAATACTGAATGTTGTCGACAGTGCATCCATCATATCTGATGAATCCAGCATATGTTTGTACCAGCGGAGTGAAAATCCTGTAAAACTCGTCAGTGATTTTCCATCGTTAAATGAGAATATGATCATGTACAGGATCGGAAGATAGAAGAACACAACCGCCAGTATCATAAGGATCTTCCCTATCGGACGTTTTCCCTTATTATTCATAACGATTATACCCCCTTTCCGCCCTGGTTACGAATCTCGATCTTACGGACAACCATCATAAGTACCATCATGATGACCGCCATGATCATGGAAATGGCACTTCCGAAGTTCCACTCTCCAACCGTAATGAACTGGTTCTCGATCATATTTCCGATGAGGAAATACTGACCGCCGCCGAGCAGCTTCGGTATGAAGAAAGAACTGACTGCCGGAAGAAATACCAGCGTAATCCCGTTGATGATTCCCGGCACGGAAAGCGGCAGTGTCACACGCTTAAATGTCTGCGCCGGGCTTGCCCCAAGGTCTGCACTCGCTTCCAGCAAGGAATTGTCCATCTTACTAAGTGACGTCTGGATCTGCAGGATCATAAATGGCAGGAAGTTATATACCATGCCAAGAAGCACTGCTCCTTCTGTATAAAGAAGCGATCCCTTTCCAAGTCCAATCAATTGTAAAATTCTCTGGATCAGACCGCCGTCACTTAAGAGTCCGATCCATGCATACGTTCTTACCAACATGTTGATCCACATCGGGATCGTGATCACAAGAATCAGCGCATTCTGCTTTTTCTGCTCACTGCGCGCAATATAATATGCGATCGGATAGCCCAACAACAGGCAGATCACGGTTGTCTTTACCGCAATCACAATGGAACGCCAGAGGATTAATAAGAAATCCGGGTCGGTAAAAAATTTGGCATAATGTTCCAGTGTAAATGTGAACGACAGAATGGTATTTCCCTGGTCTGTCACTGAATAAAGTGCAATCAGAACCATCGGGAACACCAGCATCAGTACCGCCCACACAATGTACGGAAATGCTAACTGTGAAAATTTCTTCATCTTAGAATACCACCTTCGGCATAACATGGATATCTTCCGGGAAGAATGTCAGGCCGACCTCCTGTCCTTCCTCCGAATAATCCGTTGTATGGATCTTAAACTCACGTCCCGTAGTGGAAAATGTAATCTCATACACGCCTTCTGTTACTTCTTCCGGATCAAAATCATAGTCTACACTGATGTCCACGCTCTGGTCTTCATCCGTCAGTTTCCATCCCTGTGCATTTGCCCATGTCTTAAGATCCGTATCCAATGCCTGAGATTCTGTGATCTCGTCTACCGTCTTAAAGAAGTTGAACGCCATAACACCTTCATTTGCCTTCTCATTCTTAACGAACGGCTGGTTAACTACAAAGATGGTTCTCTCGATGCTGGTTCCGTTTGCTGTGCTGAATGTTACCGGATACTGGCCTTCTTTTGCTTCCAGTTCATATTCAATATTTGCAATGGAAATGTACTCATCACTTTCCGTCTCCCATGCCTGTGCATTCGACAGTGCGACAATTTCCTTATCATCCAGATTCTCCACATCTTCCAGATCTACATAGAAGTTGTTGGCACTGATCTTCTCGCTTCCGTCTTCGCTGGTCACATCGTGATTACGGATGACACGCATGTTGACCGTAACACTCGTTCCGGGAACCGTCTCCACCATGATCTCATAGTGCACACCCTTGAACAGAACACTTAATACCTCACCTGTCATCTTGCCGTCTTTTACATCTACGATATCGATGTCTTCCGGACGGATCACGACATCCACCGGCTCATTTTCCTTAAAGCCCTGATCCACACAGTCGAACGTGATATCATCAAAACGGACTTTGTAATCCTCAATCATTCTTCCGGAAATGATATTGCTCTCTCCGATGAAGTTTGCAACGAAACGGTTTGTCGGCTCATTGTAAATCTCCTGCGGGGTTCCGATCTGAAGGATCTCACCTTTCTGCATAACGACGATCTTATCCGACATCGTAAGTGCCTCTTCCTGATCGTGTGTTACGAAGATAAATGTAATGCCGACCTCCTGTTGGATGCGCTTCAGTTCATACTGCATTTCCTTCCGAAGCTTTAAGTCCAGCGCTGCCAGCGGCTCATCCAGAAGCAGTACCTTCGGCTCATTGACCAGTGCTCTCGCGATTGCCACACGCTGCTGCTGACCACCGGAAAGTAAGGTCGTATTCTTATCCTCATAGCCTTCCAGACCGATCAGTTTCAGCATTTTCATAACCTTCTGTTCAATAATATCTTTACTCATTTTTTTAAGCTTTAATCCAAATGCGATATTTTCATATACGCTCAGATGTGGGAATAATGCATATTTCTGGAATACGGTATTCAGTTCTCTTTCATACGGTGGTTTTCCGGTGATATCTTCATTGTCAAAGATCACCTTTCCTTCATCCGCATCCAGGAATCCTCCAAGGATTCGGAGCAGTGTAGTCTTACCACATCCGCTTGGTCCAAGCAGGGTTACGAATTCATTTTCATATATGTCCAGGTTGATCCCTTTTAACACAACCTGCGAATCAAAGCTTTTCACAATATTGCGAAATTCGATTAGTTTTTTCTCTTCCATGGTTCTCCTTTCCATGGGGACGGGTTTTCCGGCTTTTTTACTGTCCCCTCTGGTTTATTTTTAAAAGATTGGCGGTGTCGTGATCCACAATATCTTTGCCGGGCTATTCCCGTGATTATAAAGATAATGACTCTTCGCACCATCCATATAAAACGTCTCATGCGCCTTCACTTTATATTTTTTACCGCCGCGCATAATCGTAATATTTCCCTTCAGTACATAGCCAAATTCCTCGCCCGTATACGACGTCTGGATATGACTCTTTTTATGCGGATAGAGTGTCATAAGAATCGGCTCCATCTGGTTCTTCTGCGCATTCGGAATGATCCATTCCACCTGGTAATCTTCTTTCTCATCAACGAAGAAATCATCTGTTCCGAACACGATCTGCTTTTCTTCCTCTTCGTGAAAGAATTCCGACAGATTACTTCCAAGTGCTTCCAGAATGTCCTCCAATGTCGCAATACTCGGTGCCGTCAGGTTACGCTCCACCTGTGACAGAAATCCTTTCGTAAGCTCACTGCGCGAAGCCAGATCTTCCAATGTCAGATCGTTCTGCTTTCTAAGCTCTCTCAGCTTCTTTCCGATATCCACGCTTTCACCTCCACATTTTCAAAAGTTTTCTATTACTATACTTTTTTTTCAAAAATACCGAACAAGCTTTATTATACACGTGTATGTGGATAATGCAAGTGAAATGCATGTAAAACCTTGACATAAATTAAAAATATGCTATAAGGACATTGCTTGCCCGGAAGTCTGTGGTCCGCAATGCCGCTTACGGAACTTGTGATCGCAGTATATGTGGTGTATCATATGCGGAAATATACGTGTTCACTGCCGGGATAATGTGTTATCATTAACCATAGAAAATTTTCCAGAGGTAACCACATGAATACAGCAACTACAGCAAATATTCAAAATAATAATCCTACTGCCTTTTACCACCTCCCAGGCCTGTTTGAATTTTACGAATTGTACCGCATATTCCTTCCATTATTCCGGAAACACAGGGAATATTTTTACGACTGGTGTGAGATTGGCTCGATCTATGGCGCTCCTTCGGATTGTATCTGGGGCGGCGGGCGTACTTCATTTGGATATTCTGATTCGGAAGACGTGCTTGATCTGGTGCGGGAATACGGCATCTCGGCCCGGCTGACGTTCAGTAATTCGTTGCTACGGGAAGAACATCTTACAGATAAGAAATGTAACGAGCTTTGTAAAATGTTCGAACACGCCTCTGATGCTGATAATTCACCACATACACACCAACTCCAGAATGGCGTGATCGTGCACTCCGAGCTTTTATTAAACTATTTACAAAAAAATTATCCTGATCTCTACCTTATCTCTTCAACCACAAAAGTTCTGACAGATTTTCAGGATTTTTTAACTGAAATAAACCGAGAAGATTTCCGTTATATTGTACCGGACTTCCGTTTAAACAAAGTATTCGATAAATTAGACCTGATGTCGCAGCACCAGAAAGATAAAGTAGAATTCTTATGCAATGAATGCTGCTGGTTCGGCTGTAAGGACAGAAAGACTTGTTATGAATCCGTCAGCCGGAAGAATCTCGGAAATCCTGCCCCGGAGTTTCACTGTGCTTCGCCGGATGGCGGTAACGGTTACCGCTTTTCCAAGGCAATGGAAAATCCCGGATTCATCAGTGTGAATGATATACAGAATATTTACATGCCAATGGGATTTTCTAATTTTAAGATTGAAGGACGCGGGCTTGGAAGTGCGCTGATTCTTGAATTTCTGCTTTATTATATGACGAAGCCGGAATATCAACTGCATGTCAGGGAAGAGATTTATCTGGATAATATGCTCGATCTTTTTTAGCCATGGATAGCCATGGGGACAGGGTTTTTGACTTTTTTATTGTCCCTTCCGGATCAAAAGTGAACGCAAGAAAACCTGCCCGTCGGCAGGTTTTCTTACATTCTAATCTATTTCCTTTTGCTTTTCTATATCTCAAACGTCTCCAGATCATCCGGCACATACAGATTGCCATGATAATACTGCTGTCCTTCCTCCGTATACAACTTCTTTCTCTCCGCCAGATGTGTCTCTTCTGTATGATACAACAGCAGATTCGGCACACCGAGTTCTTCCGCAAGCTGGCATGCTTCTTTTACTGTACTATGATGCTTCTCATAAGGCTTGAATTTATCCGCCTCGCCGAACAGACAGAATGCCTCATGAAGCAGCCAGTCACTGCCCTTCACATATTTATAATCCACCTCATTGTACGGCTCGTCACCAACACAGGTAAATTTCTTACCGCTCTTAAGCTGCATGGTAAATCCGAACTGTTTCGCCTTTGTCGAACCAATGTCGAAGAATGTCACTGGACATCCAAGAATCGTTCTGCTGTCTCCGTCTTTCACGACATCAAACTGGATTCGCTCCCCCATATGCTTACAGACCTTCTGCTGGATCGTCATATTTGCAATTGCCTGGATCTTCTCTGCCAGTTCCTCATGGCAGTAAATGCGAAGATCACCTTCATATTTTCCCTGGTTCATTCTTTGTCCGATCATGCGCACCAGCCAGATAATTCCAAGCACATGGTCTACATGCTCATGTGTAACGAAGATATCGTGGATATCATTCATGTCGATTCCTGTATCTTTCAATACTTTCAGAATACGGTTCCCGCCGCCTGCATCTACAAGGAAATGTTTTCCCTCATCGCTGATTGCATAGCAGGTATTATAACATTCACTTACCGTTGCATTTCCGGTTCCTAATATTGTTAATTTCATATGCTTTTCTCCATTTCATTTCTGGTTTTTGTACCGCTTTTTTCGTAGTACTTCTATCAGCAGTATAGCATATTTTTTTCAACTGGTTATGTACTGGATTTTGAAATAATATTCATTTTTTCTTTTTATAATATAAATGTGCTAAATATTTACAACACTGTTGACAATTTCCTCAAAATCTATCTTACACTCCCCATCATAAATTCCAACCGGCACTTCCCCATCCATTCCATATATCATCAGATCCATATTTTCTCCAAAATCCTCTCCAAGGTCATACACGATTACCTTCTGATTTTTCACATCCACGATCCAGTATTCCCGTACTCCCGCATCTACATATTTTTCCAGTTTCTTACCGAAATCCCTTTTTCTGGTGGACGGAGAGGTAACCTCTATAACCATATCCGGAGCACCGTAGATACATCTGCCTGTATTCTTGCTCTGGTCACACACTAGAAAAACATCCGGCTGCACCATCGTCTTATCATCCTTATCCAGCTGTACATCAACCGGTGACATAAACACTTTACATTTTCCACCTTTATCTTTGATATATTTCCGCAAAGCCACCGCAATCTCGAAAGCAATCTCCTGATGTGTAACGGCAGGTGCTGCCATGTCATATAAAACGCCATCGATCAATTCATATCTCTGGTCATCGGGCAGGGCATAGTAATCCTCTAAGGTATATTCCCCCTGCTTCTTTACCTGATATGCTCCCAGCGCTTCTGCTGCTTTGTTCTTATCTGCTTCTACAAACACTTTTTCCAATTCACGGATTTCACTGTAAGTCAACAGGTCATAGAATTCCTTTTGCCCGATCTGCTCTTTTTTATAAAATATTTTTGCGGCCAGTTCTATATCAATGCCTGACTTTTCGGCGATTTCTTCCAGTGTATAGCCTTTTTGTTCTTTTAATTCTCTCATTTCGGTGATCGTCATAACCATTGCACCTTCCATCTCTAAATTTTGTATATTTGAAATATTCCAGCGAGTTACCAGTTTGGGATAAAAATATCTGCTGTCAGCAGTTTTGGCAATCTAATTTCACGATAAAGAATCATAGTAAAAAGCGAATGCTTTTTTGAAGTAATTGCATTGTAGCACGTTTGTTTTATATATTCAATCATTAATATATTTAATTTTATTATATTTTCACGATAATCTGCAGGACTCGTTACTGGCAGCACCTTACGAACGCATGGCGATACAAAAAAGAGCCAGCAAGGACGGGGAAAATTCCATTCAATGTCATTAAGATAACATTTTTCAATTAATTCTATTTTATTAGCTCCGTCCCTACAAAAAATTAAAATAATCGTTGACATTTCGTCTAAAGTGTGTGGCCGCATTTGTTGAATCCTCAACAAATGCGGCCCTTGTAATTAACAACTGTTAATCGCAAGGAGGTACACATAAATGAACTTTTCTAATACTTTAAAATCCCATTTAATGGCATTAATTGATGAGATGGATTCCCATCATTATGACTTTACCAGAAACCCTAAAACAGATTTCTCGCGGACTAAAAAATGGTCTTTCCGCAGTACATTTCTGTTTATTCTTTCCATGGAAGGCAATTCTTTAAAAAATGAACTTTTAAAATTTTTTGATTTTAATCCCGAACTTCCATCGACTTCTTCTTTTGTCCAGCGAAGATCACAAATTCTTCCTTCTGCATTCGAAACTCTGCTTCATTCTTTTACTGCCTATGACAGTAGAGAGGAAAACACTTACGGATATCAGCTTATGGCCGTAGATGGATCTTCTTTTGTACTCCCACGGAACTGCACTAACAATGCAACCATTCGGAAATCAAGAAAAGGAAACTGCTATAAAGAGCTTCATCTTAACTGTTTATATGACCTGAATAAGCGCATCTATATAGATGCTATCACTCAGGCGTCCCAAGAGAAAAATGAGCATGCAGCTATCCAGTGCATGGTTGATCGATATAAATCTTCCCCGAATACCATTTTTATTATGGACAGAGGATATGAATGCTATAACACCATTGCTCATATAGAACAAATGGGAATGTATTACATGATCAGAGGCAAAGACATATCTAGCAAAGGAATCGCAGCCTCTTTAAGATCGCAGCTTCCAGAGAGCGAAACTTTTGACGTTATGACATCGTTCTTTCTCTCCAAAAAGAATACTAAGAATGTAAAAAAACATCCTGAACTTTATAAAAGAATCCGTACAGATCAAAACTTTGATTTTTTTGAGGAAGATTCTGTTTATTATCCTATGAACATTCGTATTGTACGTTTTCCCATATCCGAGACAAGTTACGAAACGATACTTACAAATCTGCCAGATAACGTCACTCCTGATAAATTAAAAGAACTTTATCATAGACGATGGGGAATAGAGACTTCTTTCAGGGAATTAAAATATTCGATTGGTTTAAGTGCCTTTCATTCCAAAAACTATGATTTTATATTACAGGAAATCTGGGCCAGACTTCTTTTATATAATTTTTGTGAAATGATTACGACAAGGATTATCATACAAGAAAAAAGATCCAGGTATGCCTATCAGTTAAATTACACATATGCGATTTTTGTATGCCGAAAACTGTTGACAATAAAAAAGAAAAAGTTCTCGTATGATGTAGAAAAACTAATCAAACGAGAACTTCTGCCTATTAGAGCAGATCGAGTCTACCCTCGCAAAATGTCGACTCACACTGCAATAAGCTTCATATATAAAATATACTAAGCCAAACTTATTATACACTGTATTTTAGGCAGATGGAAGCATCTGTCTTTTTGTGCTGTTTAAAAATCTTTATTTTTCAGTTGTTTGTTTTCATTCATATAAATTTATAAAAAATCCTGCATATTAATAACAACATATCTTTATAGAAATAGCTTATCTTAATGACATTGAATTCCATTTTCCCCGTCCCCATTGGCTACCATCTACTTTTTCCAGTCACATATTACCACTGTTCGGCGATTCTTACAATATTTCATTTCATTATCTCAAGTTTTTAATCTGCGATTTCTCACAAATTCTTCCTATCTGTTAGCAGCCGCAACACGTCTTGCATCTCGCATAATCTGTCCTGCTGCATAACCATTTCCGGTCATCATTGCTGAAGCTGCTGCAAAATATTCTGCATTATCCAGAAGATATTTTTTGAAGTGCTCTACTAAGCTAACCTTTTTCTCTGTATTGTTCATTACCATTGTATTTCTAATTGCTACTGTACTCATATTGACCTCTCCTTTTTATTATCTATATGTTAATTATCTTTGTTTTCTGTTTACATCTTGTATTTTAGCCTTGTTTTCGTTTTCAAACCAGTGCTATAATTATCTTGTTTTACAACGATATTGACATTTACCATTTATAAAAAGGAGATTATTATGGCAAAAGCATATCACGAAGCCCTGCACCCACTCGGCAATCTAGGCATCCAGGTATCAATGGCAGTTCTTGAAAATACACACATTCCGGCACACTGGCACGAAGCCATGGAGATCTTATTCTGCCTGAACGGATCCGTCCGTATTCATGTCGAACACGAACATCTTACTCTTCAGCACAATCAACTGATTGTTTTTGATTCCAAAGAAGTACATTCCATACATTCGGATTCCAACCTCTATATGTTCCTTTGTATCCACGTCGACAAGAAGCGGCTCTCTGTCTACTGCCCGGATCTGGAACTGTATCATATAAAGTGCCGCCCGGTTCCTCTGGATGATCCAAAATCCACCCAGTACATCCATATCTGCCAGCTTGCCCATGATCTGACACGTCTAAATGTAGAAAACGAAAGCACCAGCGCCATGCGTTCGGACGGCACGGCTTTGCTGATGCTTGCTGATTTGATTCGTTATTTTTCTGTATATTCCCTGCCGGGAGCGACTGCGGGCACTAGTCAGTCTAATGATAGTCTGCGAGAGATTATTACTTATGTAAATGAACATTACACCGAAAAGCTCTCGCTGGAAGAAGTAGCTAATCAGATAGGATTCAGCAGGGAATATTTCTGCCGTTTTTTCAAGCAGCATATGGGCATTACGTTTCTTCGTTATCTGAATGAAGTACGTATTTCTCATGCAGGGCGTCTCCTTATGAATACGGATATGTCAATCTCTGAGGTGATGAGCGAAAGTGGCTTCACCAATCAGACGATTTTTAACCGCCTCTTCAAAGAGATCTATGGGATGACACCCCGGGAGTCACGGAACACTTCTGTGGAATAGAAATATTTATAATACCATCTTCACAGCTCCATACATTCCTGCATCATTACCTAACGTTGCAAGAACGAATTCAGCGTTTGTTGAAGCATTTGCTTCCATATCTTTCTCCTTTTTTGAATAAATTCGTGTAGATTCCCTTCACAGTTTCCGGTTCTGCATAAGGGGAAAAGCTTTTCTTTAACTGTCTTCTATTCTACTCAGATTACAGATTCTTTTCCTTACCGTATTTTCGTTTCCGATTCCCACTGTTGCATCTGCATATTTCCACCTGCGCAAAATATGCAACAGATAGAAACTGCCTGTTGCGTGATCCACGGGGACAGGCATTCCCACTTCAGCTCATCTTTGTTGGTTCGCTTGCACGACTGATTTTCAGAACGATATTTGAAAGCCAAAAGCACAACCAAGATTCAGAATCAGGATAAGAAGATTTTGGAAGAAATGATTTCCCGTATCATTTCAAGTCACAAAGATTGGAAACGGCTGTTGATTTTTTTCATATTTTTTTCTTACCTCTCATATATTATCCTTAGTTTCATATTCTAAAGTATGTCTTAAAAATGCCTTCTGCAAAGCATACCACAAAGTATGACATGTAGATTGCAGGAATGATTTTTCATATATGTTCTAATCACAAAACAGTTACATCCTGTTTTTGTCTTGTTTATAAGACAAAAACAGGATATAATTGTTCTATATATTTTGGAGGTATGTTATGAATAGAGATAGTTTAAAACAAATCATGATTGACCAAAAAGAAATCTACCTTAATAATCCACTTATTCCCAGACATTACTATCTGGAAGAAAATGTCAATTACTGTTTTGTTGGCATTCGTAGAACCGGAAAATCCTATATGATGTATCAACAGATAAAACAATTGGAAGCAAATGGAATTCCATTATCACAAATCGTTTACGTTAACTTTGAAGATGAACGTCTTTTGGAAATGACCGCCGCTGACTTAAACCTTATTTTAGAAATCGGGTTAGAGATATCCAAAACTGACGTTAAACCATATTTATTCTTAGATGAAATCCAAAATATCACTGGATGGGAAAAATTTGTCCGTAGAATTGCTGATATGAAATACCGGATCAATATAACAGGCAGTAACAGTAAAATGTTAAGTAGTGAAATTGCCTCTACTCTTGGCGGTCGCTTTGTGATTATGAATATTTATCCATATTCTTTCTCAGAATACCTGATTGCCAATCATATGAAAAAGAATTATCTGGATGTAATCAGCACCAAAGATAAAGCTGATGTGCAAAACCAATATAACCAATATGTAACATATGGAGCTTTCCCTGAATTAACGGAAATAAATAACAAAAGGGTTTTTTTGAATAGCATCTACCAGACCGTATATCTTGGTGATATCATAACAAGAAATAAAATTACCAATGACTTTGCTGTGAGATTGATTTTAAAAAAGATTGCCGAATCTATTACGAAACCTTTATCTTTCAGTAGACTGACTAATATATTAAAAAGTACAGGAACATCTATTGGCAAACAAACTGTAATCAATTATGTTGGCTACATGACAGACTCCTATTTACTTTTTACTCTGCAAAACTACGCTGCAAAACTGGTAGAAAAAGAGACTTCTCCCAAATATTATTTCATGGATACAGGACTTCTTGGACTTATGTTACTAGACTGTAAATCTGCCCAACTAGAAAATCTTGTCGCCATCGAATTAATTCGGCGTTACGGAGTAGAAAATGTTTACTTCTTTAAAAATAATGTGGAAATCGACTTCTATGTTCCGTCAGAAAATCTGGCTATCCAGGTCAGTATGCAGGTATTAGATAATATAGATACACGAGAACGTGAAACCCATGCTTTCGTCAAATTAAATAATTTCATACCGGACTCCAAATGTATTCTGATTACAAATAGTGAAGAGGCTGTTCTTGACTGTGAAGGAATTCGTGTTGAAGTGATTCCAATCTGGAAATGGCTATTGATGAATGATTTGTAGGAGCCACGAGGAACGCTAATTCCCTGCTTTTTTATTGTTCCCGTTGACTCTACCAGGAATTTTCACTTGACTCCAATTTCATTTTTCTGCTAAACTATAGAAGTTACAAACAAAAACTATATATAAAAGCACTTACAGTACTTACCAACTATAGTTTCCTGTAAGTGCTTTGGCAAATACGAAGACAATAAATGTCACCTGTCCACTGTCAGACGGACGGGCGCATTTATTGTCTTTTTTTGTCGGAAAGGAATGAATTATGATTATTACAAAGAACACAGAAAACGGAGGAACGAACAATGCCTAGAACCAAAGGAGAATCTATCTTTTTTACAGCCATCACAGCCTGGATGATGGTCTATGTCATGACTTTGTATAACACCGTACTTGCAACAGGAAACTTTACCAATGCAACATTCTTAATCGCCTTAAAAAGCATGTGGATCGAATATATCATCATCGCATTACTTGCATATTTCGTATCCGGACACCTTGCGAAGATGTGCGCATTCCGGATTGTTCAGCCAGGATACAGACCGATCTTTATCATCTTTTCCATCCAGACATTCACCGTCATCTGGCAGGTTGCATTCGCCAGCATCCTCGGTGTATACCACGGATACGGTTTTACCGCTAATTTTATCCTGGATTATCTTATGACTTACTGTCGAAACTTCATTATGGCGTTCCCACTTCAGCTCATCTTTGTTGGTCCACTTGCACGACTGATTTTCAGAACGATATTTATTAAGCCTGAGAAAGCCAAAAGCACAACGGATGTTCAGAATGAGGATGAGAAGATTCTGGAAGAAGCAATGTAATATCCCAAGATCTATCCAGGACAATCAATAAAACTATTATATTTTTGAAAATGTCATCCAAAATCGAATAAACTATCTACAGAACCTGCCACTTGCCAAAGCATCCGTAGGGAACTGCCAGTGACAGTTCCCGCAGGTGGCAGCTTCTTCTTGTATCTTTTATTCTTCCTCCGCCAGCTCTCCGAACTCCTTCTTCTCAAATTCCTGAATGGAAATATGTCTCTTATTCGGGTTCGCATACACGAAAGTCTTATCTACATTCTCCAGATAGTTCTGGATCTTATCGTTCGTCGCGCTGATGATCGCCTGGAAGCCAAGTCCGCGGATCAGTGAGATACAGCTTGCCACCTTCTCGGCATCCATCTTAGAGAATGCCTCGTCCAGCACAACCAGACGCAGTGTCGGTGACCGGTGCATCTTCGGCGACAGATTGATCTTATAAAGCTGCGCAAAGCTTGCCAGAAGTGCCACGTACAGCGGGTTCTGCCCCTCCCCGCCGGAGTTCTTCTTGATCATCTTACTCAGTCCGATCGTCATCTCCTTATCGCCATGTACAATCTGCTGCATATCGAATGACAGATAGGTTCGGTAATCCGCATACTTATCCATGTTGCGTTTCGCCTCATCCATCTCGTCCTTCGTCGCATTCTCCGGCGGGATGAAGATGTTGATCAGCTCATTCATCATCTCCCCATACTGGTTCTCATGCTCCATCGTGAACATATCAAGCTGGTTGTCCATCGTATCATCTAAGTCAGACGGACGGATCTGCAGGGAATCATCCATGAACATCTTATAATATTTTCCATCTGCACCCTTGTTCTTCGTGATCACGAACTGATACTTATCCTTACCGAAGTCCAGTTTGCTGATGATCCTGTTCAGCTCATCCCTTCTCTGATAAGCCTCCAAGATTGCACTTCGGATCTTGAAGATGAAGTCATCTTTGAAATGCTCCACAGCCGCTTTCGCCTGTGTCTTCGCCGACTCCCTGTAAGTCTCCAGATGATCGCAGGACAGCGAATTCAAAAGCTTCTCATACGGCGCGTTGTCCCGGATAGAAGTTGAAAATGTACGGTTCGGATATTCTCTGATATAACTGCTTCTCTCTTCCACCAGCTTCCGGTAAGCGTCTTCCTCTTCTTCCCTGAGCGTATATACCCGCGAAACCATCTGACGTCTCAGATACTCATAATTCTCGGATTTTCTGCTCGCCAGATATTCCTGGAACTCCTTCTCGTAACGCTTATCTGCTACTTTTCCCTTCACGTCCTTCATCTGTTCTTCCGATTCGAGAACTTCTGCATTCAGACGTTCGATTTCTTTCTTGTTCTCCCAGATTGCTTCCTGCACCTTGGATACGGATTCTTTCTTCGCATCCTGTGCCGCCTGCACTTCTTTCTTCTTGCCTTCCCATGCAGCAACGGATTCATCCTTTAACTTCTGCATCTGTTCCAGAAGCTGAGCCTTTTTCTTTTCTTTGGAAATGATTGCCTTGCTGTCAGCCAGCCATCCGAGATAATCCTCTGCCGGCTGCTTCAACATCTCCATCTGCATTGCCTGGCGGATCTCTTCTAACAGCTCCTGTACCGGCATTCTCTCGCCATTTAACTTCTCACATTTTTCTTCCAGCTTGCGGATTCTCTGGCGCATACTCGTCTCACCGATGTAGGCTCTTCTGGTGTAATTCTCCGGATTCATGTGCTGCAGTTTGTAGCTCTGGTACAACATACAATCCGGTGTCACACCGATCCTGCACTCACGCAGTTCATCCAGTGATTCGCATTTCTTTACATTTCCAAGGAAGAAATTAATGTATTCCTGCACATACGCTTCTTTCGCTTTTACTACTTCTGCCAGCGCCCCCGGCTGTACCTGATGCTTATCCTTCGTAAGCTTCTCCGTATCCAGGACTGCTGCCCGGAAGAAACGTTTCGTATCCATCTCCTGGTAAATGTCCATCGCAGCCCTGGCATACTTTGGTTCCACGATCAGCTGCAATTTATTATTTCCAAGATAACCCTCCACTGCATTGTGCCATCTCTCGTCCTTCACATCCAGAAGATCCGCAAGAATATGCACATTCACGAACTTGCCGCAGCGCTCATGCAGACGGTTACGCAGTTCGAATCTCGCCTCTTCCAGCTCTCTCGGATAAGCCTTCTTTCCCTGCTTCAGTTCTTTTAACTCTGCTCTTGCCTCTTTCTCTTCTTTCTTGATCCGGCGAAGGTCTGCATCCGCTTCCTGTCTCTGGTCTTCCAGCTCCTCCTGCAGATCTTTTAAGCCTTCCTGCAGGCGCACAAGTTCTTCTTCGGAAATGCTTCCGTCTGCGAATTTTTCAATATCCCAGATCACCTGATTTGGCGTAATGTCTTTCTCCGTCCATGCCTTCAGATGCTCTGCAGTCTGCTCCCAGCGGGCTTTTCCGTTATTCAGGCGCTCCAGCGTCTCATTTAATGTATCCAGATCTGATTCCAGTCTTGCATACCCACTGTCTGCGATCCGCAGAATGATCTCTTCATACTCTTTCTGCAGGTCCTTTTCTTCCTGCTCCAGCACCTGTTGCTGCTTCTTCAGATCTTCGATGGCTTCCTGCCTTACCTTGATCCGGTCTCTGGCTTCCTGACTCTTCACCTCATGGTTCATAATCTCCAGACGGTCGATCTGATAAGAGCACACCTTCTCCTCATCGGATTTTTCTGCATACTGCTCATATTTTCTGCAGATCAGCTTCAGTCTTCTGATCTCCTCCATCGTCTCTTCGATCTTACTGCGCATACGTCCATACTGCATGACACTTTCCTGCAGATCCTCAATATGGATATCCTGCTCCATACAGATATATTCCTTTACGAAATCTTCCAGTTTGATATTCATACGGAACGAGATCGCACGTTTGAATAGCTTTGGAAATTTTTCCATGTCCAGACCGCCAAGATAGATATCATATAGCTGTCTCCGGAATCTTTCATTACTCGGTCCGCAGTAGAACTGTTCCGGCGTAAAGGAACGCTGCAGGTACTCACGCATTTCCGCAGTGGTAAGACACCGGCCTTCCGAACGGTAATGATTCGGAAGTAATTCTCCCGTATGCCAGAAGAACAGGCGGCTTACGTCATTATTCGACGTATCCACGTCAAACACAACACCGACACACTGCTTATCCCTGGTATTCGTCTGTGTCAGCTCCAGCACGATCGTACTGGAAAAATTACGGTTTCTTAAATACTGTGATTCATTATTTTCACTGATATTCACCATACCTCTTAAGTATTCGATCAGTGTACGGTCCGAATCATCTGCTGCCGCCTTGTTGAAGAATCCACGGCCGTCCGTATTGGCATACAGCACGATCTGGATCGCATCCAGAACCGTCGATTTACCGCTTCCGGAATGTCCGGTGAAGAAGTTGATTCCTTCATTAAGCGTCAGTATCTTTTTATCTATGTAATGCCAGTTATTCAGGCATATCTTCGAGAGTGCTTTGAATGGCTGCTTCGTCTCCAATTTGATCCTCCTCACTGAATGTTGCTAATAATTCCCTGATGTCATCTCCTAAAAGTACCGTATGGATACAAGGGTAGATGACCAGGCGGGTCGACTCGTTTAATTCTTCCAGAACATCAAGCGGCTCGATGATCTGATACTTCTTCAGAAGTGCGATCGTTCGTCTCATTTCCGTAATTGACGGAAGACTCTTCAATACATGAAATTCTCCCGCTTTTCCGTTTACTGCACCAAGTGTTGTCACCACATGGCTGCTCGACGATGCAGTCTGCATCTGCTCGTCATAGATAAGCTTCAGCACCAGTAAATAGATCGTCGCCAGACGCGGCAGCTTCTCGCCCCACAACTGTTCGCCCTGGATATAGATCACACCCATATGTACATTTTCTCTGAGCGTGATCCCTGCGACTTCAAAATATGCTTTAAAAAATTCCAGATGCTTCGTGCAGGTGCGGTATTCTTTTGTATACTGCATCCTGCCCGCACGTTTATCAAATTTTCTTTCCAGGAGAAATGTCTGGCGGTACAGGGTCTGGATGACATCTGTGACCTCTTCTTTTTCTTCCTGGGTTAACTGTTCGTAGTAATCTATCATTTATTTTCAGAACTCCTTTTATCTATTACACTCGCCGTTTCACAAACCTGAGTGCCGGATACCGGTATCCGTCCTTTTCCACCATCTCCGGTTCTTCTTCCAGCACCATATATCTGCTGTTCTTACGCGTACTGTAATCATAAGCAAGAATCAGTTTTTCAAATTCTTCCTTGTCAGCAATATTGATCTTCGACGCATCCATCACTTCATCTTCCATATTATTCTCGATGAATTCTTCAATCTGCTTCTTGCTGAACCGCATCTGTATCCGGTTCAGTCTTAAGATATCATCCTTATCCAGATCTCCCGTCGTCTCATCCGGAAGCAGCTGACTGATGAAGTCTTTTCTGGATTTTCTTCTCTTATATAAAGACTTCTCTGACAGGATCTCCAGAAGTGACAGATTCATGCGCTTTCCGGTCTCTGTGATGATCTCTTCCATCTGCTCCGGTTCTTCCGACATCTTATTCAGAAGCTGTACCACCAGGCCCTTCGTATCCGTCTCACCGCTTAACAGATAATTCATTCTGGTTACCGTTGCCCGGACATATTTTGTATGTTCTTTGTCCATATTGGCAATGCGGTGCTCGATATCGTCAAATCCACGCTCGATCAGATCCAACAGATCCAACACATCATCCTGGTTATCTCCCAGCATCTTCGACCGTGCCTGTACCTTCATGATAAATGCTTCATCATCCCGGATCTCTCTCAGACATTTCTTAATATCCATCTTATAGATATAAAAGTTGTCCGATGTTTTCAGAATATGATACTTCTTCCATACGATCTCTTCCACATAACTGTCCAGATGTTCCCGCAGGATCCCACTGTAAGAATCCTGCTGCAAGAGCTTCGCAAAGAATTTATTCATATTATGAAGCATATCCTGCAGTGCCTTATTCAGCCGCCTCGTATTCACCAGAGCCGTCCTTAAGAGCCCGACACTTGCCCGCGGATCATTGCGGAACGCATACAGCGTTGCATACACATTCTGAATATAAATGTCCGTCTCCGATGCATCTTCCGAATTCAGCTTTTCAAATGCATCGATCATCACCGCCGCATAATCCGGAATGACAATATTTGTCACCAGTGTATTATAATCCTCGATACGCTTCAGCCATCCTGCCCGCAGCAGCCAGTTTAAGATCCTCGAGGAAGGCGTCTCCAACATATCAAAGTCTGTATCATTTTCCTCCCGCTGTAGCTCAAAGCGCTTCTTCGCATTCATATCACTTAAGATCTGGATGCACACCTCTTTCGTCAGGAAATAGTTATTATATTCGTATTCTTCATTAATACATAAAAGTGCTTCAATATAAATATCCCGGTTGACCGAACGGAACAGACTCCAGAACGTATCCGGGATTTCATTCATTAACTGCATCTTGTTTTCCTCCAAATGATTCCTTACAATTCTACCATTTTTAGGGGAGTTTTTCTACTGCAAGTTATTTTCCAGAATTTTATGTACTCTTTATTTGTTTTTTGCCTTCATAGCTGATATGATAAAATAAAAGACAATATAGAAATGAAGACGGAGGTAAAATTATGTCCGAAAATATAGAAAAAGCAGTACAGACCGAAGAATCGTCTGAGGCTAAAGGAACTGAAGCTACCGCACCTGCTGCCACTGACAATGTTGTGCTTTATCCTGTTTCTGATGAGGAGAAAACTGTATCTGCTGCGCAGGAAACTTCAGATACTGAAAGCAAAGCTACCGACGGTAAAACTGCCGATAACACTAACAAATTCAGTGACACCCAAAATACAAAAGAAGCTTCACCAAAAGATGAGGAAGAAGACGACGATGATCTGGAAGAGGATTTCTACGAACAACAGGAAAAATCCCGCTCCAAAGACGAGCATCCGTTCCGCGAATTTTTCTCCAATTTCCGTTCCAAACGCAAGATCGAGATGAACCGTGATGAACAGATCCTCTCCCGCATCAGTGATGAAGATCTGATGGAGTATCTCCGCATGGAACAGAAACGTATGGAACTTCTCCAACAGGCAAAGGAAGTACGTGAGAAAAGATTCTGGACTACATTCCAGCTCGCCATCTGTCTGTTATCCGTTATCCTTGTTATTTATTTTCTGAAGGATAATCCGGTAATACTCGTGACGATCCTGTATACATTCGGAATCCTCACCGCCCTCCGTATCTGGAGCAAAGCCCAGAATGGGAAGGACAGCAAAGGCAGCAAAGATAAAACCGATGCTTAATCCCCAAAAGTTATCCACAATCAACCAATATCCTGTGGATAAATCTTTTTCTGCCGCAGTTTAATGTAGACAACTTCCCGGAACAAAGCATAGAACACTGACATCAGCGGAATAAAGATCAACATTCCAACGATACCCATCAGGCTTCCGCCTATACTTACCGCAGCCAGCACCCAGATAGACGGAAGGCCGACCGAATTGCCCACCACATGCGGATAGATCAGATTGCCCTCTATCTGCTGGAGTACCAGGAACAGTACGATAAATATCAATGCCTGGACCGGACTCACCATAAATATCAGAAACGCACCGACCGCACAGCCGATGAATGCTCCAAAGATCGGGATCAATGCGGTAAATGCGATCACAATTCCCGTAAGAAGTGCATACGGAAGCCTAAGCAGCGTCATCGCAATCACGAACATGGATCCCAGGATCAGAGCCTCTACACACTGTCCCGTCAGAAAACTGGAGAATGTCTTATATGTCAATGCAAGAACCTCCAGCACAGCCTCTGCCCTTCCCTTTCTGACAAATGCAAATAACACTTTTTTCGCCTGTCTTCCCAGCTTTTCTTTCTGCAGCAAAATATACATTGCAAATACAAAAGCAATAAAGAATGTTCCCACGGCACCAATGATATTTTTCGCCGTATTGATCGTAGATTCCAGCATACTTCCGGCTCCGTTCTTCAGGAACTCCATCGCAGCCTCCATCACCTTGTTCCAGTCAAATTCCAGATTGTTGACTACATTCATGATCTCTTTATTATTATGAAACCAATGATCTGCCCACTCCTGCAGCTGCGGGATAAAATCCTGGATACTCTTGCCGAGACTGGAAAATGTCCCGGCAAGCTGCGGAATCAGCCCGAACATGATAATTGCAAGAAGCCCGATCACACCGGAAAGAACGATCAGAAGACTGATCCCTCTTGCATATTTTCTTTTACATTTTTCAGGAAGCTTTCTCTCCGTGAATAATTTTCTTTCCACAAAATTCATCGGAACGCTTAAGACGAATGCAATCGCACCGCCAAGCAGAAATGGATATAAAATATTCAATACGAATCTAAACGCATCCATCACAACATCATATTTCCACAGACAGACGATCAATAATGCCGTAAATACGATCAGCCCCCTGATCTGTTTTACCGTTTCTTTTCTCAATTCCATTCTCTGTTTCTATCTCTCTTTCAAATATTTCATTCCCTGGATCACAGGAAGATTCAACAATGCAAGCCCGTATACTGTCATCAGCTGCTTCAGGCTCAACGTAACTACTTTGAACATTCCGTGCAGTCCCGGAATCATAAGAACACTTGTGATCAGGATCATACCCAGGACAAATGCTCCGATCAGATATTTATTATTAAAGAATCTCTTTGTAAATATTACTGGTTTATCATCCTTACAGTTAAATCCATGCACCAGACGGCTCATGCATAAGGTTCCGAATGCCATCGTACTTGCAAGAGCTGCATTCTGGCTTGTGTATCCGATCAGGAATGCAGCCATCGTCATTACGCCGATGCTTACTCCTTCCGTTGCGATACTCAGCAGATATGGCTTTGTAAGGATTGACTCGCTCATTGGCCGTGGTCTCTGCTCCATAACCGCTTTGGAATGTGGTTCTACTCCCAGTGCAATTGCCGGCAGACTGTCTGTCAGCAGATTGATGAACAGCAGATGCACCGGTGCAAATGGAACCGGCAGTCCGGCAACGGATGCACATAATACAACCAAAATTGCCCCGAAGTTACCGGACAACAGGAATTGAATCGCATTTTTAATATGCTGATACAGATTTCTTCCATTTTCCACAGCTTTTACAATGGTTGCAAAATTGTCATCCGTCAGGACCATTGCTGCCGCATCCTTGGCAACCTCACTTCCGGTCACTCCCATCGCAACACCGATATCGGCCTGTTTCAACGCCGGTGCATCATTCACACCGTCACCTGTCATTGCTACGATATTCCCCTTTTCCTGCCATGCACGGACAATTCGGATCTTATGTTCCGGCGAAACCCTCGCATACACAGAGATTCCTTCTACAAAATCCTGCAGCTCCTCGTCCGACATATCTTCAATTACAGCTCCCTCACAGGCCTCCGATTCTTCTTTTAAGATGCCGATTCTCTTTGCAATGGCCGCTGCAGTAATCTTATGGTCACCAGTGATCATGATCGGACGGATTCCCGCACGTCTGCATTCCTCCACCGCAAGTCTCGATTCTTCTCTCGGCGGATCCATCATTGCGATCAGACCGATAAATATCAGCTGGTTCTCATCCTCCGTACCGATCGCTTTCTCTTCCTCCATCTTCTTATATGCAAATGCAAGAACCCTTAAGCCTTCTCTGGAAAATTGCATGTTCTGGACGGCAATGTCCTCCCGGTCGGAATCTGTCATCCTCCTTACAGTATTCCCAACCCGTATTCTGTCCATACGCTCCAACAGGACATCTACCGCACCTTTTACGATCATCATATGTCCTTCCTGAAGGAGTGCATCATTCATATTGTGAGCAGTCGACATCAGCTTCCGGTCACTGTCAAACGGCACTTCCGACAATCTCGGGTATCTCTCCCTTACCTGCATCGCATCAATACCAAGATTCGTTCCAAGATTGATGAGCGCCGTCTCTGTCGGATCACCGATCTCCTGTCCGTCCGTATTCGTAGAATCATTACACAAGATACTGAATCTTAAAAGTAATTTTTCATTTTCATTCTTCAGATCAATCTTTCCTGCCGAAATTCTCTTTCCATTTACATAATAATCCTCGACCGTCATCTTATTCTGCGTAAGCGTTCCCGTCTTATCCGAACAGACAATCGATACACTTCCCAGACCTTCCACTGCCTGCAGCTTACGTATGATCGCATGTTCCTTTGCCATCTTCTGCGTACCGAAAGATAACACGATCGTAACGATCGAGCTTAAAGCCTCCGGTATTGCCGCAACTGCAAGTGCAACAGCGAACATAAATGCAGAACCCCACGATTCACCCTGAAATACATTCACTCCGAATATCACTACGGAAAATGCCAGGATCAGCACCGATAATTTCTTTCCGAAATCATCCAGATTCACCTGCAGCGGTGTTCTCTTTTCCGAAGTATTCTTCATAAGATCTGCAATCTTTCCGACTTCTGTCTTCATACCGATCGCAGTTACTTCATATCTTCCTCTTCCATATGTGACAAAGCTTCCGGAGAATACCCGGTTCGTTTGATCTCCCAGTGCCGCATCTTCTTCCACTTCATCCAGATTCTTCTCTATGGAAATGCTTTCTCCCGTCAGAGCACTTTCATCTACTTTCAGACTTGCACATTCGATCAGCTTTCCGTCTGCCGGGATACAGTCTCCTGCTTCGAGGATCACTTCATCACCGATCGTGACTTCCCTGGACGGGATCTGTATCACGCTGTCATCACGCACAACCTTGGCTTCCGGTGCCGATAACTGCTTTAAACTGTCCAGTGACTGCTCCGCCTTTACCGTCTGTATCGTTCCCAGAACTGCGTTCATCGTGATCACGACAAAGATAACAATTGCGCTCTCCGCATCTCCGAGAATTCCTGATATGACCGCCGATACGATCAATATAATAACCAGAAAATCTTTGAATTGTTCCAGAAATATCCGGAGTACACTTTTCTTTTTTCCTTCCGTCAATTCATTGAATCCATATTTTTCCTGATTCTTCTTTGCCTGTTCACTTGTTAACATCTTATTCTCCTTTCTGTTGTGCAAAATTATACAAAACCGTTGTGCAAAATAAAGCGTAAATCTTAATAATAAAAAAAGAGCCCTTTATTGCACAAAAACCATGCAATAAAAGTCTCACCATTTCATTACGATACGGATGACCTGTCTGTCATCGTACTGACGTCATCGTAAACATCTATCCTTAAAAATAAATAGATGCCGATTACTCCCTTTTATTAAAATATAATATAAACATTTTTCTGACTTCTGTCAATCATTTTTAACAAAAAAAAAGAAGCAGTACTTATATACTACTTCACTCTCATTCCATGAGCGTGCGGGGATTCGAACCCCGGACAACTTGATTAAAAGTCAAGTGCTCTAC
>ERZ1034952.254-NODE-254-length-49944-cov-5.934715_pt1 | contig 49944 bp, 60 predicted proteins | sample MGYA00520625_ERZ1034952 | MGnify/ENA primary metagenome ERZ1034952 (study PRJEB33766, sample SAMN09781773) | gut metagenome | biome: gut microbiome | host: Homo sapiens | place: Madagascar | study: EMG produced TPA metagenomics assembly of the PRJNA485056 data set...
TATTTTGGGCAGCGGGCGGCGGGAAGATGCTTTCTTCACACTTGCATCGTGGCGGATTCTGCCATGAACCTTTACCGACCTGACCGGCCACGGTTGCAGGGAGTTTTTCATTTTTGTCGTCTTGCCCCGAAAAAGAGCTTGATTTTCGTGGCTAAAATGAATAGAATAAGGTCTATGCTTGCAAAATGCGAAAGGGTGACCCTACATGAACAAAATTTATATTCCCGAACACTATGCCCCCGTTCTGGATGCTTACGACACCCAGCGCGCAATCGCCTATATCAAGGCAACCTTCCAGGATGAGTTTTCCTCTGCACTGAACCTCAAGCGCGTGTCTGCCCCCCTGTTCGTTACCGAGGATTCCGGCCTGAACGATAACCTCAATGGCTACGAACGGCCTGTCAGCTTCGATATTCCCGCCGTGGGTGCAGAAGCTCAGGTGGTGCATTCTCTGGCAAAGTGGAAGCGCCTTGCCCTGAAGCGCTACCATTTCACTGTGGGCAACGGCCTTTATACCGATATGAACGCCATCCGCCGGGATGAGGCGCTGGATAACGTCCACTCCATCTATGTGGATCAGTGGGACTGGGAGAAAATCATCACCAAGGAAAACCGCAATCTGGATTTCCTCAAGCTGATTGTCCGTGCCATTGTCCGCGCCATCTGCAATACCAATGACCGGCTCCATGTCCGCTATCCCCAGCTGCGCACCAATCTGACCCCGGAAGTGAGCTTCATCACCTCCCAGGAGTTGGAGGATATGTACCCGGATAAAGTTCCCTCTGAGCGGGAAAAGGTCTACGTCAGGGAGCATAAAACCGCCTGCATCATGCAAATTGGCGGCGTTCTTCGCTCCGGCAAGCCACACGACGGACGCGCCCCGGACTACGATGACTGGGGGCTGAACTGCGACATCTTCTTCTGGGATGAGGTGCTTGACCGGGCGCTGGAAATTTCCTCTATGGGCATTCGCGTGGATGCCGAGTCCCTGGCGCGTCAGCTGGAGCTGTCCGGCTGCGAGAACCGGCGGGAGCTGCCCTTCCACAAGATGCTGCTTGCCGGGGAACTGCCTTTAACCATCGGCGGCGGCATCGGCCAATCAAGACTTTCCATGCTGCTGTTGGGATGTGCCCACATTGGTGAGGTTCAGTCCAGCGTGTGGGATGCCGAAACCATCGCAGCCTGCGAAAAAGCCGGAATTCCCCTGCTTTAATTGCGTATATTTGCCCATGGCTGAAACTGGCCATGGGCATTTTCACATTTTTCGGACTGCATCTTTTGTCAACCATCGGTTGCAAACAGAGAAATCAGCGTTGCTGTTTTCGATTGCTTGTACCTTAATCCACATTTTCCGCCCTATGCGTGTCAACATTCGGTTGCATTCTTCAAAAAATTCATCAAATCCACGACTTAACTGTCCATTTGCCGCTTCTGTCCTCAAAACGGTTCACCGGGGCATACCAGAACAATTCTGCGCCCCCGGTTCTTCCATGGCGGTTTTTGGCCACGTCAATCTGGAAGCGCTGAGGCTCCTGACTCTCCCGCTTTACCTCTGTTTTCCCATACTCCGGGCGGTGCAGCAGCAGAACTCCGTCGGCATCCTGCTCAATGGCGCCGGAGGAACGCAGCTGCGAAAGCCTGGGCTTGTCGCACCCCGCTATGGCAGATTCCCGATTGAGCTGACACAGCGCAATCACCACGCAGCCAAGGCGCTTAGCCATCCGCTTCAGGTCGCCGGAAATCTGGGTAATGCGATCGTACTCGCTGGCTTTTGGGTCAGTACCGGACAGCAGCCCCAGGTAGTCTGCCATCACCACCTGGGCGTGAACGTTCCGCGCCTGGATTTCCAGCTGTGCCACCGTCATGCCGGACACGGCAGCAATGCGCAGGTTACGCCTGCTGAGCACACCACAGGTATCGATGATGTCGCAGTCCTCCTCCTCGGTTGTGCGCCCAAACAAGAGCTTCGTATAGGTGCAGTGCTTGCCGGAAAACGCAGCAATACGGCGAGCGTTGAGCTCCTCCTCGGTCATTTCCAAACTGACGTAGAGCACGTTGTAATCCCTTGCAATCATGTCTGCCACGGCAATGCCAAAGGCGGATTTTCCAACGCCGGGGCGTGCTGCCACAATGTACAGGCCACCTCGGGCAAAGCCGCCAAGGATGTTGTCAATGCCTGTAAAACCTGTTTTGACAGTTTGCCGCGTGCCGGCATTCATCTCTGCCCGAAAATCCAGAAAGCTGTATAGGCTGTCTGCGGTAGTCTTTGCAATGGTGCTGCCCGGCGCTTCCGCCATGGTGTCCAGCGCGGAACGCGCCTGGCTTAACAGCTGGTCGGCATCCGTGTCCAGCTGCTGCGCTCCTGCTTGCAGCCGATTGCCTATCTCCTGCAGCTGCCGCCGCCGATAGCCCTCTGCAACAGCTGCGGCGTACTGGGATGCCCCGTCACAGGAGGGAACAATCTCCATACACTGCACCAGAAATTCCCGTTCCAGCCCTGCTGTGCGCCCCACGGTCACCGGGTCAATCGGCTTTCCCTCGTCTGCCAGCGTACACGCCGCCTGATAAGCCCGCTGACAGGGTTCCAGGGTGAAGGCCGCCGGGGCAGGGATGTGCTCCCGCACCACGGGCAGGCACCGGGCATCGATGAGGATACAGCCGATGGCGCTATACTCCGCGCTGACAAAGTCAAACATATCTGCCCTCCCGGACGGCTACCTCGAAGGGGTCTTCTGCCGGAGCCAAGACAAAGCCGTCCTGAGTGTCCTCTGCCATATCCTGCGCTTTCCGATTCCAATTCCGTGCGGCGGCTCTCCAGTCCCGCATGGGCTTGTCCCCTACCATCCAACCGATGGATTCATAGTAGTCTACAAACCGTCCGCCAAAGCAGCTGTAGCCCTGCTCCCGGCAGTAATCATCCACGTCCTGAACATCAGGAGGAGAAAACGTTCTCTTTCTGTACCGCACCCCCGCACCGGGGGTTTCAATATCAGTCTCTTTCTCTTTCTCTTTTTCAGTTTCTGTATTGGGCTCGTCCCTGGGTTGAATGCTTTGGTCGTTTCTAGGTCGTTTTCTGGCGTTCTGATTTCCAGTCTGACCGCCTCCCTTTTTTCCGTTGGCGACGCTGGCATTATACCGCTTGGAGGCGGAGTCCAGATTGGGCTTCATCAGCGCAAACAGCGCCTCTGCCCTGGCGGACAAGCCCACAGGCTCCTGCCCATACAGGCCGTAGCAGCAGATGGCCTTGAATAGTGCCAGCTGGTTCTGCTCTCCCATGGAAATGATTGCTTCATAAAATGACGGACGAATGACAACTCCTTTTTCTGCCATATAAAAATTCTCCTCTCTGCCATAAATGTTTGTGTTCTTTGATAAAAACCAATTAGTTCGTCTAAGGTGAAAATAGTATACCACAACAAAGAGGAAAAATCAAGTAGGTAAATGTATATTTTTAACAACTTTAAAGGCCTATCGCCCAATGCCGGACGATAGGCCTTTTTTATGCTTTTGGATGACACTTCCGGTAAACGGACTGAATCTTCTGGCTCACCATTTGAGTATATTTCTGCGTAGACGAAATGTCGCTGTGCCCCATCAATTCCTGAAGCACCCCCAAATCAGCTCCGTTTTCCAGCAAGTGAACTGCGAAGCTATGGCGCAGCGTATGGGGCGTTATCTCCTTTTCGATTCCGGCTCTCACCTGATAATATTTCAGGATTTTCCAAAAGCCCTGTCGACTCATGCGCGTTCCGCTGACGTTCACAAAAAGTGCAGCCTGCTCCTGGATGCCGACCAGCACAGGACGAGACTTGCGAAGGTAATCTGCCAGCGCTTCCGATGCAGCGGGATAAGCAGGAACAACGCGGCCGTTCTTTCCGCTGCCGCATTTTACTGTGGCAAGCTCTAAATCCACATCGTTTACATCCAAATCAATCAGCTCCGAAACGCGCATTCCTGTGGCGTACAGCAACTCCATCATTGCCTTATCCCGGCAGCCCTTGGAATCCGCACAATCCGGCTGGGACAAAAGCAGCTCCACCTCTTGATTCGTCAGCACCTGCGGAAGCCTCTTTGCCCCTCGGTCTATGTGGATCTCGTCAAGCGCGAGGGGATTGGCCATAGCCCCGATGGATGCCGCATACATAAAGAAATTCTTCAAGCTGGCAAGTGACCGGGATGCGGTAGCCCCCGACTTCCCTTGGGATTGGATTTCGCTGAGATAATCGCTGACATCAGTGCTCGCCACATCCAGGATACTCTCCTCTTTCCGGCGCAGCCAGTCAACGAATTGGCGTATGTCACGCATATAGGAGGAGACGGTATTGCTGGATGCGTGCTTTTCCCTCACCAAGTAATCTTCGTAAGCATGGATCAAGTCTAGCATAACCAGTAACCTCTACTCTGTTTAGAATCAGTCCGCTTTGTCTTAGCACACTGTTTTTGATATGCGAACACTATACTCCATTTTCGACTATAATTCAAGTATTTTATGTCAAATTGTTACATTTTGTAAATCTTACTAATTTTTTAATATTCGTTCAATTATGTAAACTTAGCTTTTAAGCAAACGTTTGTTTTTACCATTTTGCACTTTTTCACGATATATAGTGTATTACTTTTATGAAAGACACTATATATTGATTATGCAAGTTTTGCTGCAATTTCATTATAGCAGGTAAATATAATTTACCTGCTATAAATTTTTGTGCAATTCTACATTCTCCTCTTTTTTCGCCGCGCTCCCCCGCTTCCTTTCGGTGCGCTGCAAATCAGCATTGCAGCCATTGCGCCGCCCAACGTCAGCAGGGCAGCAATCCAGAATGCGCTGATTTCTCCGTCAAAAACCAGCAGTGCAATCGCCAGAAGTGTGCCAAGATACAACGCAGCAGACGACAGACAGAGAACCATATTGTGATGCCCAACCAGCTTGCACGAGACAGCAGCTCCCATATAAGCACTTACGATGAGAATAGCAGGTACACTGTATGCTAATGTCTCCTGCCCTGCTTTGCCGCTCAAAATCAGCGCTGCCAGCAGCAGACATAGCCCCATTGTCAGCGATATCTGCACCGCCCAGCTGATTGCCAGCCCAACCGGAATACTTTTGCCTCCACCGCCTTTTTGCTTCAAAGCCATGTGCTACACGCTCCTTTCCTCTTATCTATATTCCAGAAGCTGAGACGGCATACCAGAATACATTTCCGTTTATTTGGAATCCTCATAAAGGGGGATATCATGTCAAATGCAACTCGCTACATCGTTTCCGGGCTTGCTGCCGGTACAATCACAGGGATACTCGGCTCCGGCGGCGGATTGATTCTTGTTCCGCTGCTGGCGATTTTCTGCAAAGCGAATGCTCAAGAGGTGTTTTCACAGTCATTGGGCATCATGCTCCCTGTGTGTATTTGCTCCCTGGCCGTGCAGCACCGCTACGCTGTTACATCTTTTTCAGTGCTACTGCCCTATCTGCTGGGCGGCGCAATCGGCGGCGGATGTGCTGCAGTGGCGGGGCGGCGGATTCCTGCCGTCTGGCTGCATCGGTGCTTTGGAATTATTATGCTGTGGAGTGGAATTCAATGTCTTTTTTCTTAAATTTGCTGGTTGCCTCCGCGCTGGGCTTTCTGTCCGGTCTTGGAATTGGCGGAGGAAGTCTGCTCATCATTTGGCTGATGCTGGTGTGTAAGGCGGATTATCCTGCCGCAAAGTATATCAATCTGATGTTCTTTATTCCATCGGCTCTGATTGCAACAGTCATCCGGCTTGTTCAAAAGAAGCTCCCTTTCCGGCAGATCATCCTCGCTGCCATCTCCGGGTGCGCGGCAGCTGCTTTTTTTACCGCACTCAGCAGTACCTGGGACACCGGCTTGCTCCGAAAGTTTTTTGGTGCGCTCCTTCTATGCGCCTCTGTTCGGGAGCTAACCGCAAAAAAGCAGCAGGATAGCGCATCGTGTTAAGCGCTCCTGCTGCCTGCATCTATTATATTGATAGGGTAAAATCGCCTCAAAAGCAGCACATGGTTTTTGCTTGCGCATCACCGTGTGCTGCTTTTGAGGCAACTGTGTTGTTGGGGCCGGCCAGTTATCTCGCATATTGCCAGTCTCTGCCGTTTGGGGATGATGGCTGCATTTTTATCCCTTCCGAAACGCCAAATACCCTTCCAGAATCAAGGAGGCGGCCACCGCGTCCACCGTTTCCTTCCGTTTCTTCCCATGGTAGTTGTGTGCAGACAATATATGGTGTGCCTCTACCGTTGTTCTGCGCTCATCCCACATGGACACAGGCAGTCCGCTCGCCTGATGCAGAATCTCCGCAAACTCCCGGCAGAGCTGTGCCCGGACACCTTCGGTTCCGTCCATATTCTTCGGAAGGCCCACAACGATTTCACCAACCTGGTTTTCTTTCGCCATGCGGACAATGTCCGCTACCGCCTTTTCGGTGTTGCGGCTGGGAACAACCGCAGTTGTGCCCACAATGGTACATAGTAAATCGGAAATGGCAACGCCCGTCCGCGCATCACCATAATCAATACCCATAATTTTCATTGTTGACCTCCAAAATCCTTTTTCGGATATTGTATTGGATGAGCCGCCAAAAGGCAAGAAAAAATTCCTGATTTTTCAAAAAATCAGTGTTGACTTTGGGCTCCCCCTATGTTAGAATGAGAACACCTGTGAAAAAGGGCTTTTTTTGTGCGCCTTTTTCAGCTTCGGATCGGTTATTTGTAGACCACATCTAAATCTTTCTAGCCGGAGTGATACAGGGAGGCAATATTTAAGGAGGTGCCGTTATGCGCGTTAAAGTCACTTTGAGATGCTCTGAGTGCAAGCAGAGAAACTACAATTCCATGAAGAACAAGAAGAACGATCCCGACCGTCTCGAAATGAAGAAGTATTGCAGATTCTGCAAGAAGCACACCGTTCACACTGAGACGAAGTAAGGAGGATTCCGACATGGCAGATGTGAAAAAGGAAAACTGGTTCAAGAGAACCTGGGGCAAGGTCTGCAAGTATTTCCGTGAGCTCCGCAGTGAGCTGAAAAAGGTTGTCTGGCCCACCCCGCAGCAGGTTCTGAAAAACACAGCCATCGTGGTCGGATGCGTCGTTGCTGTCGGCGTGTTCATCTGGCTGTTTGACTTCGTGGCACAGGTTGGTATTGATGCCCTGATCGGCGCTTTCCACTAAGGTACAAGTCATGACGGAAACTGCAAAATGGTATGTTGTGCATACCTACTCCGGTTACGAAAACACCGTAAAGGCAACGATTGAAAAAACCGTTGAAAGCCGTCACCTGCAAAATCAGATTCTTGCTGTGTCGATTCCTCTGGAAACGGTCACCGAGATTACTGAGTCTGGCGTCAGCAAGACATTTGACCGCAAGGTTTACCCCGGTTATGTGCTTGTAAAGATGGTCTACAGTGACGACACCTGGCATGTGATTCGGAACATTCGCGGAGTAACCGGTTTCGTAGGTTCTTCCAGCAATGACCCCACTCCTCTCACCGAAGAAGAAGTCTACGCCATGGGCGTGGAAAAGAAGGAAATTATTGTTGGCTATACCGTGGGCGATACCGTCCGCATTGTGGATGGCCCCATGACTTCCTTTACCGGCACGGTTGAGAGCATTGAGGTTGAAAACAATTCGGTCAATGTGGTTGTGTCCATGTTTGGCCGCGAGACCACCGTTGAGTTTGAGCTCGACCAGGTGGAACTCATTTCCCAATAAACGCATCGGGTCGGGCTTCCCGGCCGGAACGTGGGAGGGGTGAAAGCCCCGCAAGAAATGCGCACAGCGCATATTACCACATTTTATTCAGGAGGTGCTTATTATGGCACAGAAAGTCACTGGCATTATTAAGCTTCAGATTAACGCCGCTAAGGCAACCGCTTCCCCCCCTGTTGGCCCCGCTCTGGGTCAGCACGGTGTGAATATCGCTGCATTCATCAAGGAATTTAACGCCCGCACCAAGGACATGGAAGGCTATAAGATTCCTGTTGTTATCACTGTTTACGCAGACCGCAGCTTCACCTTTATCACCAAGACTCCTCCGACCCCCATGCTGATTATGAAGGCTATCGGTCTGGACAAGGGTTCCGGCGTTCCCAACAAGACCAAGGTTGGCACCATTACCAAGGCTCAGGTCTCCGAGATCGCTAAGACCAAGATGCCCGACCTGAACGTCGCTTCTCTGGAAGCTGCCGAGAGCCAGGTTGCTGGCACTTGCCGCTCCATGGGCGTCGTTGTTGTTGATTGATAATTTGCTAGTCCGAAATTCATTTTCGGAAATGTGGGAGGATTATTCCGCATCACCACTTTAAGGAGGATAAAAAATTGTTTAGAGGCAAAAAGTATAAGGAGAGCGCCAAGCTGATTGACCGCTCCGTTCAGTATGACCCCACCGAAGCCCTGGATTTGGTTGTGAAGGGTGCTTCTGCAAAGTTCGATGAGACCGTCGAGATTCACATCAAATTGGGTGTTGATTCCCGTCACGCTGACCAGCAGGTTCGCGGCGCTGTTGTTCTGCCCAACGGCACCGGCAAGACCCGCCGCGTCCTGGTGTTCGCAAAGGATGCCAAGGTTGCCGAAGCCAAGGAAGCCGGCGCTGACTACGTTGGTGGCATGGAGCTGGTTGAGAAGATCACCAAGGAGAACTGGTTTGACTTCGATGTTGTTGTTGCCGCTCCCGATATGATGGGCATCGTTGGCCGTCTCGGTAAAGTTCTGGGTCCCAAGGGCTTGATGCCCTCCCCCAAGGCTGGCACCGTTACCCCCAACGTTGGCGCTGCTGTCAAGGAAATCAAAGCCGGTAAGGTCGAGTACCGTCTGGACAAGACCAACATCATCCACTGCCCCATCGGCAAGGTTTCCTTCGGTTCCGAGAAGCTGACCGAGAACATGGATACTCTGGTGAAGGCTGTTGTGAAGGCAAAGCCCTCCGCAGCCAAGGGTCAGTATATCCGCTCCTGCACCGTGGCTTCCACCATGGGCCCCGGCGTGAAGGTTTCTACTGCCAAGTACCTGTAATTAGATTCTTCCCGGATGCACCTGCATCCGGGAAGTTTTGCAATCAGCTCCTTTGAAAACCGAATTTCTTTTGGGAATTTTCAAAAATTACAAAAAAGTGCTTGACATATATCTTGTCTCGTGATATCATATCAAAGTTGCCAAAGACAGCAGGTGCTGCAAAGCTTAAATCCTGCCGAGGTGCGCTGAATATGATTTTCTGCGTGTCTTTCTGTCTGCTGGCAGGAAGATTTTTTATTTTCGGAGGTGAAAATAATGCCCAACGCAAAGGTTCTTGAGAGCAAGAAGGCAGTTGTTGAGTCCCTGACCGGCAAGATCCAGGAAGCTACTTCCGTGGTCTTCGTTGATTACAAGGGCATCACTGTTGCTCAGGATACCGAGCTGCGTAAGCAGTTCCGTGAGGCCGGTGTTGAGTACTCCGTTGTTAAGAACACGCTGACCAATTTCGCAGCCAAGAATGCTGGCTATGATTTCAGCAAGGTTCTGAACGGTACTACCGCTATGGCTTCCACCACCGGCGACCCCATCGCCCCTGCTCGTATTGTTTGCGAGTTTGCCAAGAAGAACAAGAACGTCCTGACCATCAAGGGCGGCATCGTGGAAGGCTCTGTCCTGTCCGTTGATGCGCTGAATGGTTTCGGCGAGCTGCCCAGCAAGAATGCTCTGGTTGCTCAGGTTCTGGGTACTTTCCTGGCTCCTATCTCCAGCCTGGCCTGCGTCCTGGATCAGATCCGGCAGCAGAAAGAAGGCGGAGCTCCCGCAGAAGCTTAATGTTTGCTTCTTAGTTCCATTCACATTCATCAAAACATAATTTAGGAGGATTTATACCATGGCTAGCGAAAAGATTGCTGCTATCGTTGAAGAAGTTAAGGGCCTGACCGTTCTGGAGCTGTCCGAGCTGGTTCACACCCTGGAGGAGACCTTCGGTGTTTCCGCCGCTGCCGCTGCTGTCGCCGCTCCCGCTGCCGGTGCCGCCGCTGCTGAGGTGGAGGAGAAGACCGAGTTCGACGTTATCCTGAAGAGCGCCGGCGCTTCCAAGCTGGGCGTTATCAAGGTTGTCCGTGCCGCTACCGGCCTGGGCCTGAAGGATGCCAAGGATCTGGTGGACAACTGCCCCAAGACCCTGAAGGAAGCCATCTCCAAGGAAGATGCCGAGAAGCTGGTTGCCGAGCTGAAGGAAGCTGGCGCTACCGCCGAAATCAAGTAATTGATTTTCTGACACTTTCAAAAATCCTCTGCTTTCGGGCAGAGGATTTTTGCATCTTCGGTTATATCAAAAATGCCGCATCCCCTTCCCTATCCGGTTGGCGATGCGGCCTTTTGTATGATATGGCTTTATTTTCTTCTGGTTGTCAAGCGCTCTGCCAAGTCAATCAAATCTCCGGTGTCGTCAAATGCAGAAAGGAAGGAGATGGCCTTTTCCGTGTAATGATGGACGAGGCTTTCGCATTTCTCAAGGCCATACAACCGGACGAAGGTGTTCTTCTCCGCGTCCATGCCCACTGCTTTTCCCAGTTCTCCGGCATCACCGATGACATCCAACATATCATCCCGAATCTGGAACGCCAGACCCAGGCAATCTGCGAACTGTGAAGCCGCCAGAATCTGTTCTTCCGTTCCGCCGCCGACAATCACGCCCAGGACGCACGCCGCTTTGACCAGCGCCCCAGTCTTTCTGGACTGGATGGCAATCACCTCATCCTCGCTGCATTCCCGCGTCTGGCTGAGCATATCCAAAACCTGGCCGCCCACCATCCCAGAGGAACCGGCATTTTCTGCCAGAACCCGAACAGCACGCCCCAAGTCCCCTGCATGGGGCAGCTGTGCGGAAGCAGCCAGTGCAAACGCATCGGTCAGAAGTGCATCACCGGCTAGCACTGCCATTGCTTCACCGTATACCTTGTGATTGGTCAGCCTACCACGCCGGTAGTCGTCATTATCCATGCAGGGAAGGTCGTCGTGAATCAAGCTGTAGGTGTGAATCATCTCAATGGCACCGGCAAAGGGCGCAGCATTTTTCCATTCGCTGCTGCAAAGGCGGCAAAACTCAAATACAAACACCGGACGAAGCCGTTTTCCACCCGCCAGAAGGCTGTAGCGCATTGCCTCATACAGATTTTTCTGGGGTTCAGCCTCAAATTGGCCGAAATAGTTGGCTAGGTACTGCTCGATATATTCCCGATATTCGTCAAAGCGGTCACTGCTCATCGGTAAAATCCTCCTCCACCGGACTACCATCCGGTGCGGTCATGATTTTCTTCACCTGAAGCTCTGCATCGTCCAGCAGTTTTCCGCAATTGCGAATCAGCTCGGTGCCCTCCTGGAAAAGCCGCAGCGATTCTTCCAGCTCCACGTCACCCTTCTCCATGGAGCGAACAATCTGCTCCAGGCGCTGCATAGAGGCTTCAAAGGTCTGATTGGTGGGATTCATTTTGTATCCTCCTTTATTTCTGAAACCACAGCCTTCAGGCTGCCGTCAGATAGGGTTATGCGGACTTCATGCCCCGCCGCAGTCTGGTGAACAGAACGAAGAACAGCATCGTTGTCCCCGTGAACAATGGAGTATCCACGGGTGAGCACCTTTAGCGGACTCATGGCATCCAACTTCGCAGTACTGCCGATAAAACGCTGTTTCTTTCGCTGAATCTGCTGATTCTCGGCAGCAATCAGCCGGGTTTTTAAATGCTCCAGACTTTGCCGCCGCTGCTCCATGTAGCCTGTTGGGCTGGACAACGCCGGAGACTGGGACAGGACATTCAACCGCTGCCGGGCATGACGCAGCTTCCCGGACAGCGCCGAAGCCATTGCAGAGGCCGCAGCATCCATATTCTGGAGCAAAGCCGCTTGATCCGGAACTGCCAGTTCCGCCGCATTGGAAGGCGTTGCTGCCCGCAAATCGGCCACATAATCCGAGATAGTAACATCCGGCTCATGCCCAACAGCAGATATGATTGGAATCCGGGACTCATAGATAGCATACGCAACCCGCTCATCATTAAAAGCCCAAAGGTCTTCGATTGAACCGCCGCCCCGCCCTACAATCAGCAGATCGGCCAGCTGATAGTGGTTTGCATAGCGGATGGCCGCAGCAATTTCTCCGGGTGCTTCCACACCCTGAACACGCACCGGGAAAAGACGAACTTGGGTCAGCGGATAGCGCTTATTCAGAATGCGAAGCATATCATGCACTGCCGCTCCGGCGGAGCTGGTGACAATGCCGATGATACCCGGGAATGGTGGCAGAGGCTTTTTGTGTTCCGGGGCAAACAGCCCCTGGGCGGCGAGCTTTGCTTTCAGCTGCTCGAAGGCGGCATACAGGTCGCCAATGCCGTCCATACTCATGGCGCTGCAATAAAGCTGGTAAGCGCCATCACGCGGATAAACCGTAATGCGCCCCATGGCAATCACCTTCATGCCGTTTTCCGGACGAAAGCGCAGCCGGGTGGCATTGGCCTTGAACATCACACATTTCAGTGCTGCATTTTCGTCCTTGAGGGTAAAGTAGTGATGCCCGGAGGGGTACATTTTATAGTTGCTGATTTCACCGCGGACAGCCAACTGGAGAAGAAGCCTGTCTTCATCCATTTTGCCCCGGATATATTCGTTGATTTGGGTAATGGAAAGCACTTGCTGCTGCATCTTCTCACCCCTCTACAATTCGATTTGCCAGCACTGCAACACCCATGGCATTGTCAGTCGAATATTGCGGCTGTGCAAAAACAGGACGCAGCGGCTGCATCACCTGCCGCAGCATGGAATTGGATGCCACGCCGCCGGAAAACACAACCTCCAGCCCCGGATGGGCTGCCAGTGCCTGTTCCGTCGCCCGGTAAACCGCTTTTGCCACACAGCGCAGGGCGTAGGCTGCCGTTTCTGCCGGAATACCGTGCTGCTCATGGAACTGCTGAACCTTATTCTGCACCCCGGACAGAGAAAAGCTGCACTCACTGCATTTTACCGGGAAGGTCTCCCGAAGCACCGCTTGGGCGCTCAGTGCATCCAGGTGCTTCCCAGATGGAAACGGAAGTTCTAGCAGCTGACCGGTACGATCAATCAATTGGCCAGCGGAAATATCCGTCGTGCCGCCGATTTTGGTACACACAACGTTTTTCCCGTCCGGCTGTACCAGCAAAAGCTCGGTGGTGCCGCCGGAAAGATGCCACGCAAGATGAGGCTTCTCCATCAGATCCAGCCGCCCGGCGCTCCAAAGGGAGGCCGCAACATGACCCTGCTGGTGAGATACTTCAATAAGAGGCACCGAAAACGCATCAGAGAGCAGCTTTGCATGGGAATATCCCACCAAGAAGCAGGGCATATAACTCCCGTCCACTGCTCGTGGGCGGGTGCTGACACCCACGGCATCAACGTGCTTTCCCTGCATATCGGAAAACAGCCTGCCAGAAAGCTCCGGCAGGCTTTTGATATGCGAAAAAACGGCATCGGACTGACGGAGACCCAGCTTTCCCTGCTCCACCGGCAACAGTCGGGAACAGTTTACCCCATCCGTTCCGTCAAAGAATGCGATGGATGTTGTATAATTACTGGTGTCAATACCGATTACATTCATACTTCTCCCTCTGTTTTGGCGGGGGTGAGGCTTCTGGCAAAGGAACCCAGGATTCCGTTGACAAACGCACCGGTGTCATCGCCATCGTATTTCTTTGCAAGGCGGACAGCCTCAGAAATGGCAACGCCGGTGGGCACATCATCCATATAGAGAATTTCAAAAATGGCCAGCTGCATGACACACCGCGTCAGCCGGGAAATGCGGGACACATCCCAACCGATGGAGAACTTGCCAATCTGCTCGTTCAGCTCCTGGGTGCGGTTCGCCACGCCGGTTACAACGGTATCCAGATAACGCACCTGCGCCCCATTGGGACGCTCTGCATAGACTTCATTCTCCTGGGCAAGCTTTGTATAATATTCCTTTTCCAGCCGCTCAGTTACAATTTGCTGCGGCTCCTCACCAGTGAACTCCCGGCTGTAAATCAGATGTACTGCCAGCTCTCTTGCATTTGCTCTTGTCATACTACCGCCTTTACTTACGGACGATGCCGCAGACACTGATGTTAACCTCATGCACCTTCACGCCGGTCATGGACTCAACGGCGCTGACAATGGCTGCCTGAGCCGCCTGAGCGGTCTCAACAACGCTCTGGCCGTAGCAGATAGAAATATTGCAGTCAACCGTCAGACTGTTGTCCTCTGCGATATAAATCTTGACACCCTTGCCCCAGTTCTTGCTAATCAGGTCGGCAATATCTGCACCGGGCTTGCTCACAATACCGGCAACACCCTCTACATCAGAAACGGCGTGCGCAACAATGGCACAGACCACATCTTCAGAAATCATAACGGCTCCGTTTTCCTGCGCCTGGGTAATATACTGTTTATATTCAGCCATAGTAGGTTCCTCCTATTCAATTGCCATGACATCTGCACGGCACACTTTTGTTTATTGTATCACAAATCCAGAAAAATACAACTGTTTTTTCAATTTCCTCTGCCATTCCTCTCGCTCAAAAAAGCCGCACCCAACCAGAGTGCGGCTTTAGATTATGGTTGTGCGCGTTTATTGCACTTCAACCACGCGGATGTCCTTCAGGCCATAATTCGACTGTCCCATCACCACATCTGCAATCACTGCAACATCCTCCGACTTCAGGCCGCCATCGGGCGCTGAAACGGCCACAGAAATTCCTTCGGAGGTCATGTAGGCCACGCAGTCCTGATAGCCTTTGGCAATAATCAGGCTTTCAATCTGTGCCTCGCTGAGCGCCGTCTGCACGATGTCCTCCAGGTCAACAGCGGATTCCGCTGCCTTGTCTGTTTCGCTGTAGGTCATGACCTCCTGGAGCATATTGAAGGCATTGTCCCGCGCCTGCTGGCGTGATAGGCGGACGGCTGCAAAATAGTCCGATGCAGTGGTGCTGACCTCCTCCCCTTCCGTAATGGCAGCAACGTCATCGGTCAGCAGCAGGCCATCCTCGGACATCACCTTTTCGTAATCCAGCGTATCGGAAAGACTTTCAACATTTGCCTGCTCTGTGTACAGCCAATTGACGTAAATTCCGGCACAGACCGTCACCAGGACAGCTGCTGCGACCAGATTTTTCTTCCATGCTTTCATAAAACATATCCTCCATTTCATTTCATTTTCAACACAGTAATTTTGTGATACCCCAGTCCTGTGGCATTGGATACCGCCTCTGTAATGGAGAGCCTCACCGATGGCAAATCCGCCCCCTGGCACAGCACGACAGCGCCCAGATAGGTTGGTGGGTTGACCTGGCAAACAAGCCCCTCCTGTCCCCGCGTGCTATCCGACAGAATGACGGTGCTGGTTTTGGTGCTTTCCGATTGCTGGCTGATGTCTCTGTTTTCCTGATAAACCGTCTGCTGTCCGGTAGCCTCCGTCAGCAAAACCTGAACCTTTCCGGCTCCTGCCAGCTGGCTCAGCAGTTCCGAAAGCTGCTCCTCCAAACGAACCGTCTCAGCCTGCTCCTGTACGTGTGTCGGCTGCTGCTCTGTTTTTTTGCTGTCTGCTGTGGGAAAAAGCATCAGTACAATTCCCGCCAAGAAAATCAAGAGAATATACTTGTATCTGGCGAAGAACTGTCGTAAGAATGGGGCTGCTGTCTGATCCATGTCTGATGCTCCTTTGGTATGCCAAGTTCATCTGCAATCAGCTGGCTGAGCGTTGTCTCCACGGAAGCTTCAAAGTTCCCCCGAATAGTCACGCTTTCCGGTGCAGGAGGATTTCCGGCATCCAGTTCCACCGCTACCGTTAAATCTGCGCCGATGGATTTGGCTTCTTTCAAGATATATGCCTCCGTCTCCGTGCGTATGATTGAGGCGATTGACTGGAAATAAATTTTCTCTCCCTGCGCCACCGCATCCTCATCCCCCGGCTGGAAAATCGACATATCCGCATTCCATCCAGGGAACCGGTAGCGGATCAGCGGATATACCACCGTAACTGCCAGGAAAACACTGCATAGAAGGCGAATGAGCTTTTCAAAGGATGTCTTTGCGGACATATCCGTTAAAATGCCGCACACCAATGCGGCGCAGATGACGCTGAGCATATATCCTCGAACCGTCTCCAGCTATCCCACTCCCTTCAAAAAGCACGCAACGCCAATGACGGACAGTGCACACATCACGCCAGTCATCCCCAGCAGAAGCCCCATTGCCTCTGCAAAATCATCCACAAGCGCAGTTTGCCGTTTACTTCCCACAATGGAGCACAGCGCCGCAATGCCTTTCAAAACCAGATAATGCGCCCCGATTCTGGCAAACGGAAGAATGCAAATCCCAAAGAAGGCAAAAATCCCGTAGATGCCGATAGAATTTCTTGCAATGTCTGCGCTGAGGAGCAATGCCTCGGATGCATCAGCAAGCGTCTTTCCAATCACGGGAACCACTGTGGAGATTGCCGCCTTTGCGGCTTTCAGCGCAGTTTTATCCGTGCTTCCCGCCACAGCTCCGGTAATACTCATGTAAGTCAGAAAGCCGGTCAGCACCGCCTTCAGAAACCAGGCAGAGAATTTTCTGATGGTGTCCCGGATTTGCTTGAGTGAGTTTGTCCCCAGGGCGCAGTTGGCAACGGAGGCGGTCAGAAACAAATAAATCGCCGGAACCATCATGCGGCGAAGGAAGCTATTGAGAAATGCGGTCAACGCGGAGGTTCCTATTGAAATGGCGGAAGCGGAAGTCACTGCCCCTCTGGCAGAAGCCGCCGCTGCCATAACCGGAAAAAGGAGCTTTGAATATTCGCTGACCTCTGACACCGTTTGAACGGCCAGCCCAACCAATGCGCCGGAACTTTGAAGCATCATTGCAGAAATGCAAACGGCTCCAACAGCCTCTGCCACCGCAGCAGAGCAGCCCGCGCCGAGCATAATGGCGGTAAGCAAGGAGCAGCAAAAAACAGACAACCCGGTTTTCAGCGCCTGCCGGAATTCCGTCATTGCCTCTGGCAAAATTTTATGAAGCATTGAGCGGATTCCCTGCCCAAAATCGTCTTGTGATTCCGGCATCCGTCCCTCAATTTCTACCGGGACAGACGGCGGTGCGAACGCTTCTCCCCCCACCTTTGGGCACGGTATCAGAAGGAGAATGGCAATTGTCAATATAAAAACGTTCCTCATACTTCACTTAAAATCTGGCGAATCAAATCCATCAGCGAAGAAAAAATCGGTATGGATAAGTATAAAATGGCCGCATTGGAAAGAAATCGAATTCCCTTCCCCAGAGAAGTATTCCCTGCATCGGCGCAAACGGATGCCGCAATTTCCCCTGACATACCAATCCCAAATACCTTTAGCAGCGCATACAGCATTCCTTGCTGCAAGTCCGCCATGGCGCATAAATCTCCCAGGTAATCCAGCACCGGGCAGAGAAAGGTCAATGCAGCAATGGCCATCAGGCCACAGACTGTCAGCGTCAGTAGAAGCGAAAAGTCTTTGCTTTGCCGCTCCAGTGCGAGGGTCAGTACAACACTGACCAGGGCTGTACCCATGGCCTTCCAAAATACATCCATCAGAACTGAAAGAGCTGCTTGACCAGGTTGAACAGCTCTGCGATTTTCTGCGCCAGTATCATCAGCACCACAATCAACCCCGCCAGGGTTGTCATGGTGGCCTGTTCCTCCCGTCCAGAACGGGACAGCACCTGATTGAGAATGGACACAATGATTCCAACGGCGGCTATTTTAAACACAAGATCAATTTCCATATCAAATAAGTAAGATGACCAGAGAGATTCCGGCACATAATCCTAAAACACGGTAGCTGCGGAGGCGAATATCCTGATTTGTCTTCATCTCCTGAATTGTTTGCTGGCAATGCACCCGAGCGGAGGAAAGCCCTTTAAGCTGACCGCTCAGGTTGAACCGTCCCAGGCTTGCGCCCAGAAGAAGCAGGCAGGTTTTCAGGTGTGTAAAAGAATCCAGTCTCGCCGGGTATTCCGCTTTCACACAGCTGAGCACATCCGGCAGCACCTGCCTGTCCAGCTCATCCGCTATGGCAAGAAAAAACGAGCCAAGCACTCCGTTTTTTTCCTCGGCTGTGTGGCGGAGCAGCTCTGGCAGCGGTGTCATCTGATAGGGCAGCTCCCAGAGCATTTCATCAATGATTCTGCACAGTTCACAGAGCAGCTGCACCTCCCGCCTTTGATGAAGTGCCAGAGAAATCCCGTATCCTGTGCAGCTTCCGATAATCAGGATGGAACCAATCCATTTATAGCTCATAAGCGGTGCTCCTCCATGTGAAATGTTTTGTCCCGGTGGAGAACGAGGAAAGTATCAAAAATATTGCATTTCAAAAGCGGTGCATTGATGGCACGTTTCTGAAAGTCCTCCATAGAGGATGCATGGGCAGTGGCAAGCAGCTGAACGCCGCAGCCAAATGCAGCAATCAATGCGGTGCAGTCCGCCTCCGAGGTTATCTCATCAACAGCAATGTATTCCGGGGACATTGTTTTGAGTACAATTTCGATACCCTGCTGCTTTGGGCAGCCAGATAAAATATCCATCCGTTTTCCGGTGGAAAATCCGGGTGGAAACAGTTCCCGCCGCTCGTCCACCACTGCAACCGTCCTTTCCCTTGCAATTCTTCTTGCCAAATCCCGCAGCAGGGTTGTCTTTCCCCAACCGGGTGCCCCCAGAATCAGCAGCGCCTGTCCTTCTATGGGAATCCGGTTTGCAATTCCCTCATAATCTCTGGCCACACGAATGCAGAGAAAATCAGCACTGCGCACCCCCGCAAACACCCCGTCCTTTACAATCGCCTCCCCGCAAACCCCAATCCGGTGTCCTCCGGGTGCAGTAATATACCCTTGTGACAGCGTCTCTGCCGTCCAGGGAGAATAGCGGCTTGCAGCGTTGATACAGGATGCCAGCTCATCCGCCGAGACCGCCCCATTTCCCTCATAGAAACCGCTTTCCGTCACATATTCCGGCAGTTTTCCCTGCCGCAGTCGAATTTCTTGCAGCGTTCCTACATTGTGCGCTGCTTCGGCGCGCACCCTCTGAGGTAAAATCCGCAGCAGGTCGTCCCATGCACAGGTCATCATCATCACTCCTGCGATTATCGTATGCGGATATGCGGACCACCATGCAGGAGAAAAAAGGCCAAAAAGAGAGTGGCCCTTCCATGAGAAGGGCCACTACCGGCGATTGAGGGTTAATCCAGTTCCTCTGGAACCGGCTCTTGATTCATTGCATCCATATCTATGGGCGCTGCACCGTTTTTCATGGCAGCCCACTGCTCCTTTGTCACCAGAATGGAGCGGGGCTTTGAGCCTTGGAAGGGACCAACAATTCCCTTTTCCTCCATCTCGTCCACAATTCTGGCAGCCCGGGCATAGCCCAGCTTCAAACGCCGCTGGAGCATGGAGACGGAAGCCTGCCCGGTTTCCAGAATCACATCCACCGCAGCGGGGAGCATTTCATCCCCCTCCATTTCGTCCTCAGAGGGTGCAATGTCCGCCGCCGTCGATTTTCCGGTCTTACCGGTCTGCTGTGCTTTCTTCTCAATCTCCTCCAGGACTTCCTGATTGTAGTCAGCCTTATAGTGCTCCTTGACATACCCCGCCACAGCCTCTACCTCGGAATCTGTGACAAAGCATCCTTGGACACGCAGCGGCTTTCCAATACCGATGGGGGCATAGAGCATATCGCCCTTGCCCACCAGCTTCTCCGCACCCTGGGTATCCAGAATGATACGGGATTCCATGGAGGACGCAACAGAAAATGCAATTCTGGACGGGATATTGGCCTTCATCAAACCGGTAATCACATCCGCAGAAGGACGCTGCGTTGCAATAATCAGGTGCATTCCGGCGGCACGTCCCATCTGAGCAATGCGGCAAATGGAATCCTCTACCTCTTTTGCGGCAACCAGCATCAGGTCGGCCAGCTCATCGATGATAATCACCACTTGAGGAAGCTTCTGGCCGCCCTCCTCCTGCACTACAATGCTGTTATAGGATTCCAGATCCCGCACGCCAAGGTCGGACATCATCTTATAGCGCCGCAGCATTTCCGTCACCGCCCATTGCAGAGAACCGGCTGCCTTTTTGGGGTCGGTGACCACGGGAATGAGCAGGTGGGGAATTCCGTTGTAAATGCCCAGCTCCACCATCTTAGGGTCAACCATGATAAGTTTGACATCCTCGGGGCCGGACTTGTAGAGCAGACTGATGATGATGGAGTTCATACACACGGATTTACCGGAACCGGTGGTACCGGCAATGAGCATATGGGGCATCTTTGCAATGTTGCCCACGATGCAAGAACCGCCAATGTCCTTGCCCACCGCAAAGGAGGATTTTGACTTTGACCTTGCAAATTCCGGGGAATCAATCACTTCTCGCAGCGACACTGTTGTAACAGCCCGGTTCGGCACCTCGATGCCAACAATGGAAATTTTCCCCGGAACGGCAGCAATTCGCACACCGGAAGCGCCCAAACTCAGGGCAATATCATCTGCGCAGCCAGTCAGTTTGTTGAGGCGAACGCCTTTATCCAGCTCCACTTCGTATCGAGTGACACTGGGTCCTCGGGTCACGTTGATGATATGGGCATCAATGTGAAAGCTTTCCAATGTCTCATTCAGCCGTTTGGAATTTTCACGCATTTCATCGGTTCCATCGGCGCTGCTCCCGGCGGGGGGCTTCAAAAGATTGATGGGCGGGAAGCAATATTCCGCCGCCGGAATGCCGCTGTTCTGCTGAATCTCCATGGCAACCTGCTTGGCCGATTCCTGGGCATCCTTTTCTGACACCTTGCCTGGCTTTACCTCCGGTTCCTGGGCAACTGCATCAGACTGCGCTCTGGCTGCTGCCTTTTGCACGGGTGCCGCCTTCTTCACAGGGGGCGCAGGGACATATTCTTCCAACGGCATCTGCTCTACAATTTCATCTTCATCGGGGATGTCCTCGAATTCATCCCCTGCTTCCACCCGCACGGGAGAAATCGGTGCAGTTGGAGCTGCATAGGTGGACTGGCCGCCAAACAATGGCGACTCAATATCCAAATCGATGGTGGTCATCATTCTTGCCGCATTTGTGGGCTTCGCACCGGATTCCTGTTCTGCGTCCGTCTTCTCTACCGGCTGTTGGCGCTTCGCCAGAATGGGCTTTGCTGCCGGCTGCTCGGGGAGTGCAGTGTTTTCGGATACCGGAGCTGCCTCCGCCTTCTGTGATGCCTCCTGCTGACGAAGCAGCTCCCGCTGGAGCTGTTGCTGGCGGCGCTTGCGCTTATTTTCAATCTGCTTGTTTGCAATGTGATTTACCACCGCAGCGGCGGGTTCCACACGAACCTCATTCTGCTCCTCATCCTCCCAGTCATCCCGGGGGCGGTTGATGATAGCGCGGATTAGACTGGGAACCGTTATTTCCATGGCTCCCAGCAGGGTCAGAATTGCCGAGATTCCAATCAGGATATACGAAATTACATTTCCCAGTGCACTTCTCAGCAGGATTGCCATCCCGCCGCAGAGAACACCACCGCTTCTGCCCTCCATGCCGCTGAGATACAAATCCGGGAATACAGATATTCCGTTTACAACATCATTGGTCTGGATTGCCAGATGATAAATGCAGCCGCACAAAAAAACAAAGGCAATGGTACAGACGCTGCGCATGGTGACTGCACTTTTCCGGCCAAAGGTATTGATGATGAACAAATACAGCAGTGCCGGGACAGAAAAATAAAATCCGGCTCTGCCAATCAATCCGTTGAGCAGGTTATTGATGGCGCGCAGAATCACGCCGTCCGGTTTGATGCAGATTACCAGGAACAGTACAAACAAAATCAGGCTGACAATGGCCGTAATCGTCGTGCCCGGGATACGGGTGTCGTATTCTGTCCTGATTTTAGGGGGACTTGCCTTTTTTGCAGCCGCCGTTTGCTTTGCCGCCTTTGGGGAAGCTGTTTTTTTCTTTGCAGCAGGAGATGTTTTTGCCTGTTGCTTCGTCTTCTTTTGTGCCATTAAATAACAATCTCCTTATGCCATCAGGTTCAGAATAAAGGTAAAAATTGCGATGCCCCAGCAGTAGAATGCAAAATAAGAAAAACCATCGCCGGCTGCAAGCATCCGCATCAGCCTGATTGCTGCCATTGCGCCAATAAAAGCGAACACCGCCGTGAGCAGATACGTCAGTACCCACTGAAATGTGAGTATTCCAAGCCCTATCTGCACAATTGCAAGGACATCGTATACAATCATTCCCGCAAAATAGGCCATGCTCATCATCAACGTCATATTAAAGGCGTACTTCCGCTCCACACCCATCAAAGAGCCAGCTGATGTTGCCCCGCAGATGCCGGACAGGCCCGGAATCACCGACAATGTGCCGCCAATGCCCATCACAAAGCCCTCAATCCGCGAAAGGGAGCGGGCATCCTTGTTGCTGCCGGGGAAAAACTGGGGGATGTACAAAATAACACCATTCAGGAAAAGCAGCAGTGAAATCGCCAGCAGGCTGAAGGAAATCCCGGAAATCCTGTTATACAGCACATCCATAACAACCACAGGAATCGTCATTGTAAGCAAAAAGCTGGAGTCCATCAAGCTGCAAATATCCAGCGGGCGCTTGCGGCGCTTTTTGGGAATCCGCGCCATTTTCCGTGCACGGGACATTTTCGCCAGCTCTGCCCTGCTGGAAATATAGATGGCTGCCAGAATTGCAATATGGATAAGCAGAACAGGGACATTGCTGATTCGCTCCGCCCCCAGAACCTTTAGGATAAGTGTACTGTGCGCACGCGCTGACACCGGGAATATTTCAGTCAGGCCGGATACAAGTCCGTAGATTAAATGCTCAAGCCCGGATAATTCCATTTCCGTTCCTCTTTCGTTACAAATTTTTCATTTTATTATATCATATCCGCAACAAAATTTCCAGCTTTTTTTCGCAGTGGCATTTTCAGAAAAAGGCAGCGGATAAAACCGCTGCCATATCTACGAATGGGAGCGTCCTGTCCGCTCCTGCCTGGGATGGTCAATCATTTCATGAAGGGCTGTCAGCGCATCGTTCAGCCCGCCCAGCCGGTCAATTAAGCCGGAGGCAACCGCTTCCTTACCATATAGGATGGTGCCCACATCCGTTGCCATTTCCCCGGTTGCCAGCATATAGCCTTCAAAGGTTTCCTTGGAAATTTTAGAGTTGGCTGTTACAAAGTCCGTAATCTGCTCCTGAATGCGCTGGAAATAGCGGAAGGTCTGCGGTGCTCCTACCACCAGTCCGGTCATGCGAACCGGGTGTACCGTCATGCTGGCAGTGGGCGTGATAAAGGAGCGTTTGGTGCAAACAGCCAGCGGAATGCCAATGGAGTGCCCTCCCCCAAGCACCAGGGATACCGTAGGCTTCTTCATTCCGGCAATCATCTCTGCAATGGCAAGTCCCGCTTCAATGTCACCACCCACAGTGTTTAAAAGCAGCAGCAGGCCGTCAATTTCGCTGCTTTCCTCAATTCCAGCAAGGAGTGGGAGAATATGCTCGTATTTCGTTGTTTTTACGTTTTCCGGCGCAACCTGGTGTCCTTCAATCTGACCAATAATGGTAAGGGTGTAGATATTGCTGTTTCCATTGCTCGTCAAATCGCTGCCCAGCTCCACCAGCTGTTCTCGTTCCTGCTTTCGCATATTTGGATTTTTGGGTTCGTTCATACGATGCCTCCTTTTTCTGCTATGGTAACCGAAAAGGAATGGAATATTCGCTCTTGAAAGCATTGACATTTTGTCGTATAATAAGGGCGGTGATTTTATGAGTACAAAAACAAATGCAGTGCGCCTGGTGCAGCAAGCAGGTATCCCCTGCCGGGAAGCCTTTTATGAATTTGATGAAAACGACTTAAACGGGATGCACGCCGCTCAGGCGCTGTCCATGCCGCCGGAACAAGTGTTCAAAACGTTGGTGGCACGGGGCGAGCGAACCGGCATCAATGTTTTCTGCATCCCGGTGTGCAGCGAACTGAACCTTAAAAAAGCAGCAAAGGCAGCAGGTGACAAAAACATGGAGCTGATTGCTGTCAAAGAGCTGCTGCCGTTGACCGGATATATCCGAGGTGGATGCAGCCCGGTGGGCATGAAAAAGAAATATCCCACCTTCATAGACGAAACCTGCATCCTGTGGGATGAAATCGCAGTATCCGCGGGCGAACGTGGACACCAGTTGATTGTGAATCCCGAAGCGCTGGCGCAGCTGATTGATGCCAAACAGGCAGACATTCTTGCATAAAGAAAGGAACGAAAACAATGCAGTACGAATACAAGACAAAAGGAACCTGCTCCCAGAAAATTTTCTTTGATGTGGAAGACGGCAAGGTGCACAACGTCCAGTTTGTGGGCGGATGCAACGGCAACCTGAAGGGCATCGGCGCTCTGGTGGAAGGTCAAGATGTTTCCGATGTGATTGCCCGTCTGGAGGGCATCCAGTGCGGCATGAAGCCCACTTCCTGCCCCGACCAGCTGGCAAAGGCATTGAAGGAGACCCAGGGCGCATAAGCGTAATTGAAGACAGGAGCAGGCGTGGTTTTGTCCATACCTGCTCCTTTTTTATCGTGCGTTATCTCTCTGATACATTCCAATGTGCCGTCAGATTGTTCTGTCCCTGCACCTTTGCAAACCCCATGGATTCATACAAGCGGATCGCCGGAACATTGTCTGCATCCACCAGCAGCATCATTCCATTAGGCTCATTTTGCTCCAATGCCTTTGCCAAAAGTTTCCTGCCGTATCCCCTGCGGCGGTACTCTGTCAGGACAAACAGATCAAATGGCTCATTTTCCTTGAAAATATAGGTCACATCCAGGTAGCCAACGACTTTCCCATCGTGAATCGCCAGAAATGTGCGGAACCGTTCCTGCGCCTGTGCCACCCGTTCCCCCGTCCAATACATATCCTTGTTGTGAATGGCGCAGTATTGCGCCATATACCGTTCGGAGAGCGGCTCAATGTCGGTCGTGTCAACGCTGAGTACAGGGGTTCCCAGCACCATTTTCTGCTGCTCCGGCTCATACTCCGCCCCGCGTAAGTCCAGCAATTCCTTCAAAATGTAATTGCCCGGATTGAACACAAAATCCGCACAATAACCAAGCCAGCGCTGCCCCATATAATGAAACAATTCCAGATAAGCTTCCTTTTCACGGGACAAGCCCACCAGCATTTCGATGTATTTTTCATTTGGAAGGACAAGCAGCGCAAACAAGCCAATCATTCGACCCTCACGGAAGATGCCAAGGACATCACAATCCGGTCTTTCTATGGATTTCACAAGATTGCATTGAATCTGTTCTTCGCTGCACAACATCGGGTCTGAAAAATGAGTGTCTCCCTGAAAGCCCGCTGCAAAGGCGCTGCATTCTTCATATGCTTTGATAGTTTTAATCATTCTGTGCTCACCTGCCATCCGTCACAAAATACTTTACGGCATCTGTGGGATTTTTCAATTCTGTTCTGAAAAATTCAGGGTACATCTTCTCATTCTCATCCAGGGAAACCCATCTTAAATACTCCCTGCTGTCATCCTCTGTGAAGCTCATGCTGACCGGCGCATAGTCATGCGGCACCTTCATATAGAAGTAAAGCGAAATTTCATAGACAAGCCTTCCCTGCTTGGAGGGGGCATCACCGTAAAAATAGTTCTCATGGACAAAACCAAGTCGGTCAATTTCCATTTTTACGCCCGTTTCCTCGAACACTTCCCGTACAACGGCTTCCTCCGCTGTTTCACCGAACTGGATTCTGCCGCCGACAGAATAGAGATAGTCCGCCCTGTCGTTTCCAACCATCAAAATTTTTCCGTCCTGCATAATAATGGCTCCCACCCGAATATTCAGGATGCCGTCATCACAGGCAACGCACATATCTTTTTTCATCTTCTCACCTCAGATGTGAAATTTATATGTTGAACCGAAGCCGGAAAAAGGCTGCCGCAAACGTGCAGCAGCCTTTCCATATGTAGTGCATCAGGCATCAACGCTGGGACTTGTCACCTTCATGACCTGCTTCTGGTAGGCTGCAATTCCAGCTGCCAGAACCTCCATGGCGCGGCTCAGATCCTTCTGATTGAGCACATAGGCAATACGCACCTCGTTAATGCCCTTGCCGGGGGTTTCATAGAAGGGCGCGCCAGGCGCAAACATCACTGTATCGCCCTTATCATCGAAGGATTCCAGCAGCCACTTCTGGAATTTATCGGAATCATCCACCGGCAGGCTGGCCATTACATAAAATGCGCCCATGGGTTCTTCTACGACCACGCCGGGGATTTTGCGGAGACCGGAAATAACCGTGTCTCTGCGACACCTATACTCTTCCTTACTTCTGCGGAAAAAGTCAGGAGAAACAGAATACAGTGCCGCTGCGCCCAACTGGTCGATGGTAGCAACAGAAAGCCGGGACTGGCAGAATTTCAGGAGCGCCTGCTGGAGCTCTTTGTTCTTCGTGATAACCGCGCCAACACGGGCACCGCAGGCAGAGAATCGCTTAGACACCGAGTCAATAATAACCAGATTATCCTGGATGTCCGTAAAGTGTGCCATAGTGGGAACACCGAATTTTTCATCATAGCAGAACTCGCGGTAAACCTCGTCGCAAATGAGGAATAGGTCATGCTCCTTTGCAATATCCGCAATCATGCGCATTTCATCCTGGTTCAGCACCACGCCGGTGGGATTGCCAGGATTGGTAATCAGAATGGCGCGGGTATTCCGGGTAATCTGACTCTCAATCCGCTCCCGCTGGGCATAGCGATATCCTTCCCAGGGATTGGTGGGAAGCGCACGGATGACACCGCCAGCTGCATGAACAAAGGTGGTGTAATTAGGATAGTATGGCTCCGGGATGATAACCTCGGTGTATGGGTCAAGAATGCTCAGGCAGGTCAGCAGCAGCGCCTCGCTGCCGCCGGTGGTAATGAGCACATCGTTAGCATCCAGCGAAACGCCCAGCCCGGCATAGTAATTCCGAATTGCATCAATCAGCAGGGGGTTTCCGGGAGACGCATCATAGGCCAGGGTCTTCCGGTTAAAGTTGCGGATGGTTTCATAATAGGCTGTGGGAGTCTCCAGATCAGGCTGGCCGATATTCAGGTGATAGATTTTTTTCCCTTTTTCCTCGGCTGCCACCGCCAGCGGATGGAACTTCCGCATAGGCGACGGTTCACAGCGGTTTGCATTGATGGAAATTTGCATAACTACCTCCATTTGCGAATGGATGATTCGCGTGTATATGAATTTGTAACGGATTTTAACACTGGGCTGAGCAGCAGCAACACCAGCAGATTGGGAATGGCCATGAGTCCATTGAACACCTCCGCCATTTTCCACACCACGGATGTATTCATCACCGCTCCCAGCAGTACCACCGCCGTCTGCAACGTAAAATACCAAGGCTCTGCCTTGCAGCCAAACAGATACCGGGTACAGCGCACGCCATAAAAGCTCCATCCCAGAATGGTTGCATAGGCAAAGACTGTCAGGAAAGCAGTGACAATCAGCTTTCCAAAACGACCGTACACCGCTGAAAAGGCAGAAATGGTCAGCTTCGCACCGGTGTCAATTCCATAAGGGATCTTACAGCCGCTGCACAAAATCACGAGGGCGGTCATGGTGCAGATGACAAAGGTATCTAAAAACACCTCTATCAAGCCCATCATCCCCTGTTCTGCCGGATGGGCGGTATTGGCCGAAGCGTGGGCAATGGATGCGGTTCCCATCCCTGCTTCATGGGTGAACACCCCGCGGCTGCATCCCACCTGCAGCGCTCGCAGGGCAGAGCCAATGATGCCGCCGGTAACTGCCTTTGGGGAAAACGCTCCTGCCAGGATGTTTTGCAGCGCCGCAGGAATGCTCCTTATTTTGCATATCAGAAAAACAAGGCACAGTACAATATAAATCCCTGCGGCACAGGGCACCAGGCATTCCGCAAACCGGCCAATGGAATCCGCCCCCTTCCAGAAGGCAACACCCACAAATCCCATCAGCACAATGCCAATAACAACTGGCGAAAGCCGCGAAACACCGACAACGCTTTGCATTCCGGTGACAATTGCATTGACTTGAGTCAGATTACCAACACCAAAGGAAGCAAGAATGCCACAGAAGCTGTATATTCCGGCCAGGGGAAGGAAAATCTTTGGCAAGCCCAGCTGAATCATGTACATGGGGCCGCCGACAATTTCGCCGTTTTCGCAAGTGTGGAAGCGAACGGCAAGCGTCGCTTCGGCATACTTCACCGCCATCCCAAAGAAGGAAAAAAACAGCATCCAAAGCACAGCACCCGGACCGCCCAGGCTGATTGCCCCGGCTACCCCCACAATGTTTCCTGTTCCCACCGTGGCCGCCAGGGCGGTACACAGCGCTCGAAATGGAGAAACACCATCCGCGCCGGCATTCTCACGGTGCAGAAATCGCCGAACCGCACTGGGGAAAAAACGGACTTGAACACAGCGGGTGCAAACGGTCAGCCAAACGCCAACGCCCAGCATCAGCAGGAGCATGGGGGTGCCCCACAAGAGGTTATAAATCCCGTCCAATTGTTTTTCCATGTACGTCCTCCTAGCATACCATTCTTTTTTGAAAAAATCAATGAATTATGAAAAATAATGCAAAAAAAGCAGACCTGATTTCAAGCCTGCTTTTGTATGGGGGGAATATAAGAGTGAACCGTGCAATGACCTATGTCAAACCCAGGCAGCCCAAATTTCCGGGCAATAGCCAACGGTTGCCTGTTTTCCATTGCGAACAATGGGCGTTTTCATCAAAGAGGGGTCATTGAAAACCTTGTCCTCTTTTGTCCCTCGGTCATCCATATATTTCATGTTGGTGATTTCCTGGCTCTTGCCATTCCAATCAATCAGGTTGTCAACTCCTCCAACGGCACGAACGACGCTGTCAAACTCCTTGCCGGACATACCGAAGCGAATCAAATCAATAGATTGGAATTTGATTCCGCGTTCCTTAAAGTATCGCTCGGCTTTCTTGGTATCAAAGCACTTGCTCTTACCAAAAATCTGTATATTCAATACATTACCTCCATCAAGCATAATCCCTGCGCCGGGGCCAAAAAACCGGCGCTTTTCCGCTGCTCTGAGAACAATGCAGGAATGCTTTCGACACTGCGTTCTCCCCTGCCCACTTCAATCAGCGTACCAGTGAGAATGCGCATCATGTTATACAGGAACCCGTCCGCCGTCACCGTAATCTGGATTTCGTTGCCTATGCACACCACACGAAGCGCCGTAATGCAGCGCACTGTGGATTTTTTGACCTTCGCCCTGGTACAGAAGGCAGCAAAGTCATGCTCACCCAGCATCTGCTGCCCCGCCCGGTTCATAGCCTCCACATCCAGCCTCTCCGGGAAGCAAGCCACATATCGGCGCTGAAACACACAGGGGGCTTCGCTGTTCCATATCCGATAGCAATAGGTTTTCCCCCTGGCATTCAGCCTTGCATGGAAGCGGGGCGCTGCCTCCTTGCAGGAATATATGCCGATGTCCTCTGGAAGATACCGCCGCAGCTGCTTCAGAATCTCCTCTGCCGGCATGGGGTTTTCGCAGTGGAAGGAGGCCACCTGACCCATGGCATGAACACCGGCATCCGTTCGGCCACTGCCGCTTACTTCAATTTTTTCTCCCAGAATGCGGGTAAGGGTCTGTTCCAGCTTCCCTTGAATGGTATTTTCAGCGCCGGGCAGCCGCTGCCAACCGCGGTAGCGGCTGCCATCATAGCACATCTCAAGGCGCAGGTTCCTCATATTCCTTCAATTCCTCTCTGGCTTCCTGTTCCGTATCCGCCGAGAACAGGAATCTCCCGTATTTATCGTACACGCAGACATGACCGCAATGAGACCGAATAGAGAACACAGCCATCAACCTTTCGTTTTTTGATGGCTGTATTATCTATCATTTTATGTCCAATAATTCGGACAGTTACTTGAAAATCTTCGATTTGCACCACCCGGAAACATCGGCATAAACCTCCTGCCGGTTGATTTCATTGAGAATCTCGTGGCGACCCAGCGGATATATGGTACAGTTCACATCCTGCATTCCCGCCTTTTGGAAAGCGGCAGCGGCCTTGCGGACACCGTTTCCGTAGCTGCCCACCGGGTCATCGCCGCCTGCAATGAAGAATACCGGGAGCTGCTTGTTCATGGCAGCCAAATTTTTCGGCTGTTGGATAAAGCGGATGCCACCCAGCATTTCCCGCAGCAGTCCGCCAGTGGCTGTAAAGCCGCACAGCGGGTCTGCCACATAATCACTCACAACCTTCCGATCCCTGCAAATCCAGTCAAATGCCGTTTGCGGATGCTCCACCCGCTTGTTGTAACTGGAAAAAACCAGATTCTGGAGCCGGTCGCTGGCTGCCTGTTCGCCGATTCGATTGCATACAACACTGCATATGGCAACGCCCGTATCAAGTACCGGCTCCGGCTGCCAGCCAGTGCCGCAGATAACTGCCGCAGAGATGCCGCAATCAGGATACTTGCACAGCAATGTGCGGGTCATAAAGGAGCCCATAGAATGCCCCAGCAGCACATAGGGCAGCTCTGGAAATTCCGCCTTGGTGCGCCGCAGCAGTTCATAGCTGTCGTCCACCGCAGTGAACCACCCGCCATGGAAATATCCCTGGATACCGCCGCCATTGATGGACTTTCCATGCCCCATATGGTCCTCTGCCACTACGATAAAACCCTGCCGATTCATATAATTTGCAAATTCATCGTACCGCTCTACATACTCAGCAATACCGTGGATGATTTGCAGCACTGCCACAGGGGGCTCATCGGGCATCCATCGGCAGACGTGAATCTGTCCGACTCCCTTGGATGCATAGAATTCATCGGTACGCACTGCGCTTACTCCACAACGGTGTAGTCAGCATCGGCAATTGCCTTTTTCAGTGCCGCAAGGTCAGCATTGCCGGTAACCGTAACCGTCTTTGCGGCCAAATCAACAACGGCATCTTCTGTACCGGGAACACTCTTGCAGGCCTTTTCCACTCTGGCCTTGCAATGGCCACACATCATGCCTTCAACCTTAATAACTGTTTTCATTTTTGTTTCCTCCTTTATAATGGGGCACGCTCCTGCGTGCGCAGTTTGATTATCTGTAATAGCCGCATTTTTATCCTGCTTGAAAAAGCGCAGACGCAGTGCATTGGTCACAACAAACACTGAGCTCATGCTCATGGCTGCCGTTCCAAGCATCGGGCTCAGCCGCAGACCAAAGGGGATGAACAATAGTCCCGCCGCAACCGGAATGCCAAGCGTATTATAGAAAAATGCCCAAAACAGATTCTCTTTGATATTCCGAATCGTGGCGCGGCTCAGAGCTATGGCGCTGCTCACGGCTGACAGGGAGCTGTTCATCAGCACTATATCAGCCGATTCTATGGCGATATCCGTGCCTGCACCGATGGCCATTCCCACATCAGCAGTCACCAGTGCTGGGGCATCGTTGATGCCGTCGCCCACCATCAAAACCCGGTGGCCTTCCGCTTGCAGCTTCTTCACTGCACCTGCCTTCTCCGTAGGCAGCACATCGGAAATCACGTGAGAAATCCCCGCCTTGGCCGCAATGGCCTGAGCCGTCTGCTGATTGTCACCAGTGAGCATCACCACGTCCAGGTGGCGGCTCTGCATGGCTCGGACGGCGGAAACAGAGTCAGGCTTCAGCACATCGGCAGCAGCAATCGCGCCAATATACTTGCCATCTTCAGAAGCAAAGTACAGCGGTGTCTTTCCCTGGGCGGCCAAGCTTGAAAAATCCGGGATTGCAACGCCCAATTCCGCCATCAGGCGGTCATTGCCGCCATAATAGCAGACGCCGTCCACCTTGCCGGAAACGCCCTTCCCCGGGATGGTCTTAAACGCCTCCGGTTCCGGGAAATCCATTTTCACTGCCGCCAAAATTGCCTTTGCAAAGGGGTGCTCGGATTTACTTTCCAGGGAAGCCGCAATCCGCAGCAGCGCCTCTTTGCTTGCTGCCTGAGGAAGAACATCCGTCACAGCGGGACGACCGGTGGTCAGAGTACCTGTCTTATCCAGCACGACAGTGTCAACCCGATGCAGATTTTCCAGTGCCTCTGCGTTCTTAAACAGCACACCCATCTGTGCGCCCCGGCCAGTTCCGACCATGATTGCAACCGGCGTGGCAAGACCCAACGCGCAGGGGCAGGAAATAACCAAAACAGAGATGGCATTGTTCAGGCTGAACTCCATGGAGTAACCCATGAGCATCCACGCAGCAAAGGTCAGTGCGGCAATCGCCATTACAACCGGAACAAAGACACCGGCAATTTTGTCTGCCATTCTGGCAATCGGCGCTTTGGAACCGCCTGCATCCTCTACCATGCGGATAATCTGAGCGAGGGTAGTGTTTTCACCAACCTGGTCGGCGCGGAACTCCAAATAGCCCTCCTGGCTGACCGTTGCAGCGGACACCTTATCGCCCACACGCTTCTCCACGGGCACGCTCTCGCCGGTCAGGGCACTCTGGTCTACGGACGCACATCCGCTGACCACCGTACCGTCCACAGGAATGCTGCTGCCGGAACGGACAATCACGATGTCCCCCACCTGTACATCTTCCACCGGCACTTCAACAGTGGAATCACCCCGCCGGACGCTGGCGGTTTTCGGGCTCAAGTCCATCAGAGCACGGATGGCATCACCGGTCTTGCCCTTTGCCCTGGTTTCCAGGTATTTCCCAAAAGTAATCAGGGTCAAAATCATAGCCGCAGATTCAAAATAGAGATTGTGGCTGTATTCCGAGACAATTTCCATTTCTCCATGTCCCAGTGCCCAGGACATACGAAACAGAGCGGCAACGCCGTAAACCAGTGCTGCAAGGCTGCCAACGGCAATCAGGGAATCCATGTTGGGGCTGCGATGCCAGAGCGCTTTGAGACCGCGGGTATAATATACTCGGTTAAGGTAAACCACAGGCAACGTCAGGCACAACTGAAACAGCGCGGCAACCACGGCGTTTTGTGTCCCGTGATACCAGCCGGGCACCGGGAACCCAACCATGTGCCCCATGGTAAAATACATGAGAACCACCAGGAAAACGGAAGAACCAATCAGGCGGCGCTTCATTTCCTTCAGGCCGGTGTCCATGGGCGAAGCCGTCTCCTTTTTGGCAGCAGTTCCCTGAAGGGCAGCATTATAGCCAGCCTTCTGCACCGCCTGAATCACCAACGCGGATACATCCGTGTCGGAGGATACAACCATGGTTCCGGCAAGCAGATTCACATCTGCTTTCTGCACCCCAGGAACCGCTTGGGATACCTTCTCCACCCGGGCGGAGCAGGCTGCGCAGGTCATCCCGGTTACGTTAAATTTCAGAATCATCTAGATTTCCTCGCTTTCTATTATCTTCTATTTGGGGCATTTCGTCAACTGTTTTCTATTGACACGCTCCTGTGTTTTATGATAATATTCTATCACGCAATCACAACATTGCAAGTATGCACTATTTTGTGCAATACTACCCTTTTAGATACCATGGAGGAATCCCATGAGCAAGGATGAAATTTGCCCCGTTGCCACAACACTGGATTTGATCGGCGGAAAGTATAAGGCCTTGATTCTATGGCATTTGGCCGACGGAAGTCATCGGTTTTCTGATCTCCGCAGAATGGTTTCCGACGCAACCCCAAAAATGCTGACCCAGCAGCTGAGAGAGCTGGAAGCCCAGGATTTAATCCATCGGGAGGTGTTTCCGGTTGTACCGCCAAAGGTAGAGTACTCTCTTACCGAAACTGGAAGGAGTCTGATGCCCATTCTCATTGCCATGCGGGACTGGGGAGCCGAATATATGCGCCGCAAGAATATGGAGCCATGCTGCTTTATGATGCAGTCTGGAACATCTCCCTGCTGTCACTGATACGCAATGTAATATGAAAGGACTTTAAGTTGATGAGAATAAAGATTATTTCCGACAGTACCTGTGACCTCTCGCCCCAGCTGTTGAAAGAACACGACATTGGTCTGATTCCCTTGATTGTTGTAAAGGGAAACGAGGAATTTCTGGACGGTGTTACCATTACACCCGCTGATGTTTTTGCCCATGTGGCCGCCGGAGGAAATCTATGCTCCACGGCTGCTCGCGGCATATCCGTATTTCAAGAGAAGTTTGCCATGTATGCCAAGGATTATGATGGTGTAATTCATATAAACATTAGTTCTTTCTTTTCCTCCAGCTACCAAAACGCCTGCATCGCAGCAGCAGATTTTGACAACGTGCGGGTTATTGACTCCCGCAATCTGTCCACTGGTCAGGGACTTGTGGTGCTGAAAGCCTGCGAACTTGCCAAAACCGCTACGAATTTGGATGAATTGAAGCGTCAGCTGGATGATTTTGCCCTTCGTGTTGAAGCAAGCTTTGTTATTGATCGGCTGGATTACATGGTAAAGGGTGGGCGCTGCTCCAGTGTTGCTGCACTGGGAGCCAACCTGCTGAATCTGAAACCATGTATTGAAGTGCGCGGCGGCAAGATGTCCGTTGTAAAGAAGTACCGGGGGCATATCGAAAAATGCGTCGCAGCTTACGTGAAAGACCGTCTGAAAGACCGTGATGACCTGGACGATAACACAGTATTCATCACTCATACCGAAATTCCCCAGGAAAATATTGACGCCGCACAAGCCGGGATTGAGAAATACCACCCGTTCCGCCATGTGTACGAAACCGTTGCCGGCTGTACCGTTTCCTGTCACTGCGGCCCCGGTACACTGGGTGTTCTTTTCGTTCGTAATAAGTAATCTTCCAAACCGCTCCTGCCAGGGGCGGTTTTCCTTTGCATTTGTTCTTGTCTTTTGAAACTTCTGTGCTATACTGTTACAGGAAAATTGACAGAAGGCGGAAAATAAAGACATGGATTATCAGACAATACTGAACCTGGCAGTGGATTTGGGCTACGAGCTTTCCATCAGCGGCGCTGAAACCTTCCGCATTGAAGACAGCATGGCCCGGATTGCGGCAAGCTATGGCATAAAAGCGGAAGTGTTCTCCATTCCCAATTATTTGATTGTCAGTATGCTCACAGAAGACGGAAAACCAATCACCCGGATGCGCAGAATCGGTCCTCATGGAAACAATCTGGATGCCGTGGAAAAGCTGAATGCCCTCAGCCGCAAAATTTGCATGGAACACCCTGCCCCTGAAACCGCAATGCAGTGGCTGGAACAGGTGCGCAGTGCCATTCCCTATTACGGCCTTTTCGTTTCTGTCCTGGGGCACTTTTTAGGTGCACTGGGCTATTCCCTTCTTTTTGGTTGTGGCGCAACAGACATGGTGATGTCCGGCCTGTGCGGCATACTGGGCGGACTTTTGAATCGCTTTATGGATAAAATGAAGGTCAACCCGTTTTTTGAGACCATCTTCTCCGCTTTTTCTATGGCACTTCTCGCTTACTGGCTGAACACCCACGGTCTGGTTCAGAATGTGAACAGCGTTGTAATTGGTGCATTGATGATTCTGGTGCCTGGGCTGCTGTTTACCAACGCCATGCGCGACATTATCTATGGTGATACGAATTCTGGCATCACTCGGTTTGTTCAGGTGCTTTTGATTTCCATGGGCATGGCTCTGGGAACCGCTGTGGCATGGAATACATCCGACCTGCTTTGGGGAATGCCGCATAATCTTGTAGAACTGAGCAATCCCCTGCTGGTGACGGCCATCGGCTCGCTAATCGGCTGTATCGGATTTTCCATTTTATTTAACATCCATGGTCCCGGCGGGCTTCTCTGTGCGCTGGGCGGTGTTGTCACCTGGGTCGGCTTTGTGTTGATTCAGCGGCTGGGGGCGGGTGAAATCTTTGCCTATTTTGCTGGTGCATTCTTCGCCTCGGTGTATGCGGAGGTCATGGCGCGTATCCGCAAGTACCCGGCTATTTCCTATCTGGTCGTTTCGCTGTTTCCGCTGATTCCCGGTGCAGGAATCTACTATACCATGTACTATGCCGTTCATGGAAATATGGAGCAATTTGCTGCGCAGGGAACCTATACTGCCGCCATCGTGGGCGTTATGGCAGTTGGTGTCCTGCTGGTTTCCACAATTGTCCGTCTGATATACACCTGGAAGGAAAATCGCAAATAAGAAAGCAACCTCACTCTGAAATCCATCGGAGTGAGGTGCTTGTTATAATTGGGAAAAGACATTGCCCAGGCTGTCGTGAATCACCAAATCTGCATTATCGTCATATGGCGTTAGGTCGCGGTTGATAAGCACCAGCCGATTGCCCCGATAATAACGCAGAAACCCCGCCGCCGGGTAAACTGTCAAGCTTGTCCCGGCGACAATCAGCAGGTCAGCACCGGCAATTGCTGCAACGCTTTTTTCAATGGTTTCCCCGTCCAGGCTTTCCTCGTATAGTACCACGTCAGGCTTCACAATGCCGCCGCAGGTGCAGCGGGGAATATCCTGGGCATCCCGGATAAATTCAGCCGGATAGAACTTATGGCATCGGGTGCAGTAGTTGCGAAGTACACTCCCATGGAGTTCATACACCTTGCGGGAGCCCGCCTTCTGATGCAGTCCGTCAATATTCTGGGTCACGATGGCATCCAGTTTTCCCTCCTGCTCCCACTGCGCAAACTTTTTGTGGGTGATATTGGGTTCAAAACCAAGTGGAAGCATCTTTTCCCGGTAAAACCGGAAGAAATAAGACGGATTGCGCATATAAAAACTGTGGCTGATGATGGTCTCCGGCGGGTACTCAAAATGCTGGTGATATAAGCCATCCACACTGCGGAAATCCTTAATCCCGCTCTCCGTGCTTACGCCTGCACCTGTGAATCCCACAATATGACAGCTTTCTTTCACCCACTGTTCCAGCGTCTTGATTTTGTCCATTTTGCGTACTCCTTTTCGACAATACTTTTTGTTATATTACAACATTTTCGCCTGCGTTGCAACGTGGAAATTAAGGTGTTCGCAATATTTCGCCCTTACAAGTGAGCGAGTGAAGGAAACTGCCCCAATCAGGGAGTCCCCTTTTTATCATTCCTATTCCTTGCTCTCCACCGGTTCCGCCTTTTTGTTGATTGCTGCCAGACTGACCTTCATCATTTTAATTCTGCTCTTGACAACCGATGCATCCTCAGATATACTGTGTACAAAGCCATCAATGCTTTTCAGCCCCCCGGGTATTGGATTCCCGGCGCGTTGAATCACGTTGGTGGTTTTTTATTGTTTATGTAGTATACTGCCGAATTTCCCTGTTCATTCTCTTGTATTGCATCAATGATTCTTGTAATTGCATCCGCATTTCCGTGAACGGTTGCCACCTTATTGGTATCCATTCGGATGCCGTTTATGTGTCCGCTGCTTCCAACCTCCCCCGCCACGCTTTCCGTCTGTTCCCCTGCTTTTTCAGCAGCTCGTTCTGCTGCTTCAGCTCCTCCACGGCTTCCAGCTCTCGGCTGTGTTTCTGGTTGACATCTCCACCTTGTTTTGCTATACTGGCATCGGAAATGAACTTGACGTTAGCAGCAAGGCCACGAAGGTTATTCGTTGCACCTACTGCCGCAAGTTCATTTTCATTTTGCACATAAACTGTAGCGTTTTGTGGAAGGTTATCCAGCATGGACTGTACGTTGATTTGGAGGTGAATGCTGGTTGCTTTATGAACCTCATCACTATCAAAAACTGTATCCATATCAAACGCCACCAATATTGGTGCTCCGCTCTGCTTGATACTTGTCACATACACAATTGCATTGCGGCTTGGATTTACAATGACAATCGGCGCATTTTTTATTCCGCTGGCTAAATTCGTCAGTTTCCCCCTCTTAATTGAATGAGAGATGTCCTTCCCGCCGGATGCTTTTGTCATAACAGAAAGTGGGATTGCCAACGGTCTTTGGGTAATGCCATCCTGAACGAGCGCCGCCACATCTCCAGCAACTAGCGTATCGTGCACCGTATATTATATTTGTCGGAGGAGTTAAACACTGTAAGCTTCGCATTGGTTCCATGGTACACCACCTTCGGTGTCCCATCCGCATTCACCACCTTGCTCGCGTGCGCCGGGTCATTCAGCCAGTCTCCAAACCAACGCTTGAATTGCTGGCTCTGTACGGTTTCCGAAATTTTCATGTTGACTTTTTCCGCAAACCTGTGTACAATACCTATAGAAGCGATTGATTGCTGAAGCTGTATGGGGAATTGGACCCCAGCAACTGGCAGGGTCAACGCTTCTGTTTTTTCTGGCTTTTCCTTCTGGTCTGTTTGGTAACATAGGCTTTCGTTGTTCCGGTAAGAATAATACTGTCCAGGGAATTAAGTGTGTATTCAATCTTTGTGATATTAGAAACATCGGCCATGGAGGTGCAGTATGGCTTCATTTTGGGATAACTCTTGGGAACACATTGACCCAGCCCGCATTGCAGAATATATCAACGCCTTTGATATGGGCGAGGATGACATCATCTCCATTCTGCGCCGATATGATGCCAAAAGCGTATGTGATGCCGGATGCGGGTGTGGAATTTATGCGCTGAAGCTGGCAAAGTTCGGATTTGCTGTGGGCGGCTTTGATGTTTCAGCCCATGCAGCAGTGATTGCACAGGCCGTAACCGGCAATGATGCGTTCAAAACTGCCAGCATTCTTGCAACGGGCTATGCAGATGGGGAATTTGATGCCGTTATTGCCCGGGATGTGATTGACCATATTTCTGTGCTTGAAGCAAAGGCAGCCACGAAAGAGCTGTGCCGCATTACAACGCCAACAGGCATTATTCTCATTACCCTGGATGCCACCGACCAGGAATACGAAGACGAGCCGCACACCGTAACGCAAGACGGCGATTATGTCTTCACCGATGGAAAATGGAATGGGATGGTTTTTCATCCCTACTGCCAGGACGAAGTTTATGAGCTAATTCCCGATGGGATGACACACGAAATCTCAGAGGGCTACGATTCCATGACAATACTGCTCAAGAAGGTGACACAATGACATTTCTGGAAACCAACCGGCTGCGGCTGCGCAGCGTTGAAGCAAAAGATGCAGATATGATGTATGACTATCGGAACAACGAAATCTGCGCCCGGTATCAGCGGGGGCAAGTAACGGATTTTGAAGGCATCTGTCAACTGGTGGAGCGGCGGAAAAATGATACGATGTCCACGGAAGCTTCTTTCCTGGTGGCAGTTGCACTGAAAGAGACTGATGCCATGATTGGCGAGATTGTGGTCATGCCCCAGGAGGGCAACATCAGCCTGGGCTACACCTTCTCCTACCGGCATCACCGCAGGGGATATGCCTTTGAAGCACTGACTGCCCTGACCGAACTGCTGCACAGTCGCTGCCCGGACTGGGATTTCACCTGCTTTGTAGAGCCAGAAAACGCTCCCAGCATTGCGCTGCTGAAAAAATTGGGATTTCAGCTGATGGGCTACCTTCCCTCTAAGAAGTCCCTGCTGTTTGAAAAATGGATGTCGCCGGAGACGAAGGCAGAAATCGCACAGGCGTTAACCCCCTGCTGATGGGAGGAACGTGATGGAATTCCAGCGCATCAACGCATATGAAGATGCCCGTTTCTCGAAAAAGGTATTGTTTCAGCATGGATGCTTTCTTGCAGATGATAAGCCTTATGAAATTGAAATCATTTCTGACTCCGAAGCTGTTGTCCGTGGGGAGGATGCCGCAATATATCCGCAAGTGATTGAAGAATTTCGCTTTTACACGCCTCATATCACCATATTTTATAACACCGAACGGCAGGTGATAAAACAGTATCCGGCGGTGCAGCTTCTGACCATCCCATTGGAAAGCATCCAGCCGTCTCAGTTTTATGTGGATGAAAGCAAAATAGCCGCTGTCCGCACCTTTCTTCAGAAACCGGAGGACATCATCATCCAGGTACTTCCCCATGACGGAAGATACATCTCCCTGGATGGACACACACGGCTCTACTACGCCGCAAGGATGGGCTGGAATTTTGTCCGTGCTGTTGCTGTGCCCCCAGAGGATTACATTTTCAATTTTGTGGAGGAGGCGCACAAACGTGGTATCTTCTCTCCAAAAGACATGACGCTGCTTCATCATGCAGCGTATGAGACGCAGTGGAATGGATTTTGTGATTCATTCTTCGCGGAAGTAGCTTTCCACTCAGAAAAATAAAACACCCGCCAGGAAAAAGCGCCGCCTTCCCATCTGCTGGAAGGCGGCATTTTTTTGATTATTCCATTGTTTCCATCAAAGCAGCAATTTCCTCTTTGCCGGGCATAACACGCAGCGCACCCTTTCTGGTGGTGACAATGGCAGCTGCTGCATTTGCAAAGGTGAGCATCCGGGTCAGCTGTTCGCCGGTATAATCACCCATCCCCCACATCAGAACATGATGCAGCACTGCGCCAAAAAAGGTATCACCTGCACCGGTGGTTTCGATGGTATCCACCCGGAACGCCTGAGCCTCTGCCTGAATGTCCCCGGCGTAGGCACGGCTTCCATCCTTCCCCATAGAAAGAAGAATCAGCTTAATGGCAGGATAGCGCTCCCGAATCCAGGAAACGCCCTGATCGTAATCTTCCAACCCGGTCAGCCACTGGATTTCATTGTCAGAGATTTTCAGGATGTCGCAATGGGCTAACCCATAGCACACCTGCTCCTTCGCTTCCTCCAGGCTCCGCCACAGCGGCGGGCGAAGGTTAGGGTCAAAGGAACGCAGCACGCCGCAACGCTCGGCCTCTGCAATGGCAGCATAGGTAGCAGAACGCACCGGCTCATCGGTCATGGACAGGGTTCCAAAATGGAAAATCTTGGCCTGCTGAATCAGCTCAAAGGGAACCTCCTCCTGGCATAGCTGCATATCTGCACCGGGGTTGCGATAAAAGCTGAAATCCCGGTCGCCATCTGCCAACGTATGTACCACTGCCAAGGTTGTATGTACCTTTTCATCCCGGCACAGCCCCTGGGTAGAGATTCCCGTTTCCGTCAAGGCATTTTCCAGCTGGGTGCCAAAGCCGTCCGCTCCCACCTTTCCAATAAAAGCCGTGGAATGCCCCAGCTTCGCCAGCAGCGCCAGCACATTGCAGGGCGCACCACCGGGATTGGCTTCCAGGAGTGGATTCCCCTGCTGGCTGATTCCATTCTGGGTCAAGTCAATCAGCAGCTCTCCCAGTGCAACAACATCATATTTTTTCACCTAATACCCTCTCTTTCGCTCTCTGCGCTTTATGCGCCGAAATGTATCATACCTCAAGACTATATTTCTGGACGGACATCCGCACCGGCGTATCTGCAGCAAAGGAAATCCCCTCTGCATTTCCCGGGGAATAAAGGGTCATCGAGGCGGTCTGTTCTCCATCTCCCACAAACAACTCTGCACTGTAGCAGTCCAGCAGCAGGCGCAGACAAATCCTTCCATCTTCAAAATCTGCCGGGAATTCCCGCACATGGTTGATGTCAAAAGGAAATCCGCTGTAGGTTCTGTCCAGGTGAATGGTACCCTTCTGCGGGAAAAGTGTAATATCTGTATGAAAACCCTCCCCCTTCCGAATTTGCAGCCGGAACCAGCTGTAACACTCCGTAGCAGGCGCAATCTCCAAAATCATATCCAGTACCTTGCCGGAAACGCCAGGCAGGGTGATTTCCTCATGAACGGTCACATCGCGGAATTCCACCTTATTCTTCCGATAGCTGCCCAGTTCCCGTACCGGCATCTGCAGCAGTCGTCCATCCCGGATGGTAAGCTCTCTGGGGACGGTCATCTGCCCCATGAAGTCAAGCCCCGGAATGCGCTGGTGCGCTCCTTCCCAGCTTTGCATCCAACCAATCAGGATGCGGCGGCCATCCAGCGCTTCCAGCGTCTGCGGCGCATAAAAGTCAAGGCCATAATCCACCGCACGGGATACTTCCGGGTGAAAGTGCTTTTCTGCATCTGTAGACCCAATGTGATACACGGTACAAGTACCATTATGGAATTCCATTGTCCTCGCCCGCACTTCCAGCGCACTGTGAATCAGCACATCCCTGCCATCCAGATGAAAATAGTCCGGGCATTCCCACATGGTTCCAAAGCGGTACCCACAGGAATAAAGAATGCTGTCGCGTACCCAATGAAATCCATCCCTGCTCTCAAAAAGCAAGACATCCCCGCTGCCGTCTTTGCCCCGGTTCACCGCAACTGCATAATAAACGCCGCATTCCATCCAGATTTTGGGGTCCCGGAAATCCTGGGTGCTGGCACCTTTCGGGAGGCTTTCAGCCGTTATCACCGGATTCCCTTGATATTTTTTATAGTTCAGGCCATCCCCAACGGCGACGCACTGTGTCTGCGCTGCCCCGTTGACACCGGTGTAAAGGAGGAAATGACGGCCATCCGGCATTTCCAATGCGCCCCCGGAAAAGCAGCCATCTTTATCATAGTTGTCCTCCGGTGCCAGCGCCGCAGGAAGGAAGTCCCACCGGATGAAATCCGCCGTTTTCGCATGACCCCAATGCATAGGACCCCACTGGGTGTCGTAGGGGTGGTACTGAAAAAACAGGTGATATTCCCCACGATAGGGCGCAAAGCCATTGGGGTCGTTTATCCAGCCTACGCCTCCCGTCAAATGATATATTGGAAGCTGGGGCTTTATTGGGGGACGATGAAGCGCTTCATAGTCCCTCGCTTTTTGCAGTTGTGTCATAGCACCCTCCTATACCGATGTGTGCTTCGTCTCCTTATCGTAACCATATATAACACAGAAAAATATTACTGTCAATGTCCTCCCTCGGAAAATTTCATGCGTAGGAATGCAAGTGATTTTCACCGGAAATAACCCCCCGGGGGGCTTCACAAATAGGGAAAAAAAAGCTACAATGCAAAGACGACAACGTGAATATTTTGGAGAAAAATACATGAGCCACATTGAGCTGCTTCAGAAGCAGAAAAAAAGAAACTGCACCGTTATCCTCATAATCGCGATTGCCACCGTGTTTATGAGCGTGGTCTGCCTGTTTGTTGGTTCTTCCAATATGACATTAAAGGAAGCTGCATTTGCCCTGTTTGGGAAAGGCACTCCGGCGCAAATCCGAATCATCCAGAACATCCGTCTGCCCAGAGTGCTGGCAGCGGTAATCGCAGGTGCAGGGCTGTCAATTTCCGGCCTGATTATGCAAACAACCCTCAATAATCCCATGGCCTCTCCTTCTACGCTGGGCGTTTCCAATGCGGCGGTGTTTGGTGCGAATTTGTCTATCATTGCCTTTGCGGGGGGATTCCTGTCCACCGGAAACAATATCCGCTCTTTTGATGCTGGTGCCAATCCCTACGCCACCAGCATGATGGCTTTCATATTTTCTACCCTATCCATTTTGCTGATTCTGGGGCTTTGTACCTTTCAATCCTTCTCCCCTAATGTGGTGGTGCTCTCCGGCATCGCCATTGGTGCTGTCTGGACGGCTGCCACCACCATCTTGCAGTTCTATGCCACCGATGTAGGCCTTTCCGCCGCGGTGATTTGGAACTTTGGCGACCTGGGGCGGGCAACCTATCGAACGGACGGCATTATGTTTGCAATTGTCACCGTCGGCTTTACGTTCTTCATGCTGATGTCATGGCGTTATAATGCACTGCTCAGCGGTGAGGCGACTGCCAAAACCATGGGCATCAATGTAGATGGATTGCGGTTTGTGTCACTTCTTTTGGCATCTGTCATTACGGCGGTGTGCGTTTCTTTTTTGGGAATCATCGGATTTGTCGGCATCATCTGCCCCCATGTGACCAAGAAGCTGCTGGGGCAGGATCACCGCGTTACAATTCCTGTCTCTTTCATGAGCGGGAGCCTATTGTTGCTGCTGGCAGATACCCTGTCCCGCAGTATGGGGGGCGGATCCGCCCTGCCTGTTGGAGCGATTACATCTTTGCTTGGCGCTCCCTTTTTTGTTGCCACTATCTTCTCCCGAAAGGAGAACCGTTCATGCTAAAATGTGAGAATCTCTCATTCCGCTACAACAAGGGCGGGAAAAATGTCCTAAACAGCGCCTCATTGGAGCTTGGGCAGGGGGAAATTGGAATCGTACTGGGAAAAAATGGATCTGGGAAAACCACCCTCTTTAAAAACATCCTGGGCATTGCCGCCCCTGAAAGCGGCTCCATTTCCTTTGAGCACGAAAATCTATTGAATATGTCCCGCCGGGAACGAGCAAGAAAAATAGCCTATGTGCCCCAGGACATTCAATTTGGCGCGCTGACGGTATTTGATTCCATCCTCATGGGGCGCGTGGCATATTTCGGTCTGAAAGCAAGTCATGAAGACTATGAGGCAGTGGAAAAAATCGTCACGGACATGGGACTCAGTGACTATGCCGGTCGGAATGTTGACGAACTCTCCGGCGGAGAACGGCAAAAAATTGCCATTGCAAGAGCCATGGCGCAGGAACCGAAACTAATGGTATTTGATGAACCGACAGGAAATTTGGACATTGCAAATGAAGAACTGATTTTAAAAGAAGCAAAAAGGCTAGCAAAGGAAAAAAAGATTAGTATTCTCTCTAGTCTCCACGACCTGAACCAAGCGCTTTACTTTGGTGACAAATTCTTCTTTTTGAAAGATGGTCAGGTGAAATACGCCGGTGGGAAGGAAATCGTCACAGAAGGGGTCATACGCGACGTTTTTGATGCAACTGTCAGAATTGTCGAGATTGATAATGAAAAAATCATTTTAGGAGGGTATCACAATGAGAACTAAAAGAATTTTGGCGCTGCTCCTGTGCGCCGCTATGTGCCTGTCCATCTGCGTGAGCGGAATACAAAGTGCCTTTGCAGAAGTCGAGGAAACCACTGTCACCGACATGATTGGCCGGGAAGTCACTGTCACGCCCGGCAGCTACAAAAATGTTGTCTGCATTGGCGCAGGTGCTCTGAGAATGTACAGCTATATTGGAGATGTCAGCCTGCTGTGCGGCGTGGAGGACATTGATAACACTTCCCTTTCTGAGCGTCCGAAAATGTTTGATGCTGTTGCACGCCCCTATGTGCTGGCCTACGGCGATGTGTTCAGCACCCTTCCTTCCTGCGGTGTGGGCGGCCCTATGGCACAGACTGCCGAGGCAGAAAAAATTCTTGCCTGTAATCCTGACATCGTTATCTCTGAATTTGAGGATGTAGAGAAGGAAAATGCACTGCAAGAGCAGCTTGGTGTTCCTGTTATTACACTGAAGGCCGGCGCTCAGGGCGTATTTGATGATGCGTTCTATGGCTCCATGGAGTTGCTGGGCAAGATTTTTAACTGCGAAGATAAAGCAGCGCAGCTAGTGGATTTTGTGAAGGATGAAGCCGAAGAAATCACCGCCCGCACCGCTGACATTTCCGAAGAAGACAAGCCCAGTGTGTACATCTGCGGCCTGGGAAACTGGGGTACCACCAATCACCTGATGACTGCTGAGAAATACGTCTCCTTTCAGGTCGCAAATGTGAAGAACGTATTGGCCGACACCGGTGCGAAGGGCATCCAGCCCATTGAGGAAGAAAAGTTTGTGGAACTGGGCGACAGCATGGACATCATGTTTTTTGATGCTGCCGCGGTGAAAAACATCAAGCCCCTGTACCAAGAAGACCCCACCCTGTTTGACACTTGCAAGGCTTGGCAAAATGGAGAAGTGTATCTGGAAATGGCGTATAATGCCTATTACACCAATTTTGAAATTGCACTGCTGAACACCTGGTTTATTGCTAAAACCGTTTACCCGGAACAGTTTGAGGACATCAATCTGACTGACAAAGCAAACGAAATCACGAAGATGTTCCTAGGGCAAGAGTTGGCAGAGGAAATCTTCGCCTGTCCTTCCAGCTTCGGCGGTTATCAGAGGATTGACACTGCAGCATTTTTTTAATAAAATTTATAATGATTTGGACGCAGTCTTTTTTTGTGAGACTGCGTCCGGCTTAATCAGGAGGTATTTCAGATGGAGAAGCAGGATGTTATTGCTTTTTTTGACCGCTACGCCCCCACCTGGGACGCAAACATGGTCAAAAATGATGAGATTATCAACATTATTTTGGACAATGCCGAAGTCGGAGCAGGGATGGATATTCTGGATGTTGCCTGTGGTACCGGGGTCATGATTCCCTACTATTTGCAGCGTGGCGCAGCATCTGTCACCGGAATTGATATTTCCCCGGAAATGGCAAAAATAGCTGCCCAGAAATTCTGTAATGCGGAAAGCGTGCAGATTATCTGCGGAGATGTGGAAGCGTATCCCTTTGAGAAAAAATTCGATCGAATTGTAGTGTATAACGCTTTCCCCCACTTTCCAAATCCAAAGCTGCTGATTCGCACACTGGCCGGGCTTCTGAAAGATGGCGGACGGATGACCATTGCCCACGGAGCCTGCCGGGAATCCATTGACAACCACCATTCCGGTGCAGCCAGCAAGGTGTCAAACGGACTGATGGAGGCTGAGGAACTTGTAAAACTCTTTAACCCTCATTTTACGGTGGAGGTGATGATTTCCAACAGCCGGATGTATCAAGTCAGCGGTGTCAAACATTCTCCCCTGACCCACAGCCACGGCGGCATCACCCACACCCATTCCCACGGGGATGTTTACCACGAGCACAAACCCATTAGCGGTGCAACGCCGATTCAGGAGCTGCTGGTGATGATGCGCTATCTTGTCAGTCACAATGATGCCCATGCCCAGGAGGTTGCCACCCTCGCTTCTCAGCTCCACGATGCCGGAAAAGACGTAGCCTACGAGGAAATCATGGATGCAGTGGCAGATTTTGATATGGTCAATGCGAAGCTGGATGCCATTCTCTGCCAGTTGATGGTGGAAGAATCCTGAAAAGCGGACAGCGCGGAAAAAACAGCCGCTGAAGTCATCCGTAAAAACAAGCCCTCAAAGGACATCGTGCAAACGATGTCCATTACAGAGAAACAATTCGCAAAAATGGAATGGATTGTAGGCACATTTCACAGCGATGTGATTAGTTCAGATGAAAGGATAATTGAACTATGATGCTGGCTCACCCGCAATTGGAATCCGTAATCGATTTTTCCAGTCCAGGAGTAAACACCCTGATCATTGAAAATCAGGATTTCTTCCGAAACTTTTTTGCAGGACATTCGCTTTCAACTTGATGGATTTTCCGGTAAGAGCGTTCTCTCCGAAAAAACGTACCATTGGACTGGGGCAAAAACTGTGAGCTTCTGGATAGCTTTCTCTCTTTCCACCTGAACCGCAAGCCACTTCTGAGCAAAATTGCATCTGTTATGGAAAGCACCGCAATGACAGAGGGGCACTATTAGCAAACCATGGCAATTCTTTCCCAAATTGAATGCTACTTGGATGACTTGATTTTCTCCACGGATTGCGATGTGGTATGCGGAGACATAACAGTTGGCACGCTTCTGAAGTCTGTTGGAATCACCATTCGGGATGATTACCCCGATCCTCTGGAACGTCTGCTGGACTACATGGAATTGGTTCACTGTTATGAGCGAAACAAGCTATTCATCTTTGTAAATTTGCGCAGCTATTTCCCGGATGACTCCGTTCAACGTTTCCTCCAAACAACCATCGACCACCAGTACACGCCCCTTTTGGTGGATGCCTGGGAACATCTCCGTCTGCCGGAAGAACGGCGATTGATTATTGACAAAGACTTGTGCGAGATATAAAACAACAGCGGATGATACTGATTGCGCATCTCTCCCGGTATGTTGGCCGGTTCTCAAAGCGGATTTGAGGGTTTGAGAGTTGTGTAATTTCGTAGAGGTATTGTTCGATGCAGCCATAAAACCGACAGGCCGTTTTTCCCTGGTTTGTCGGTTCTCTCATCAGAATCAGAATTAGAATACGTCTCAGCAAAAAATCCAAACACTATTGAAAGAATCCAGTTTTTATGATATACTGACCTCTATAATGAATTTGGTTTTCCTGAACCCAGGAGATACCTGTCAGATAAAGGAGATTTTAAGCGATATGAAATTAGGCATTGTGGGACTGCCCAATGTGGGCAAGTCCACCCTGTTCAACGCCATTACCAACGCAGGTGTGCCTGCGGACAACTACGCATTCTGCACCATCGACCCCAACGTTGGTGTGGTTTCCGTGCCCGACGAGCGGCTGGATTGGCTGGCACAGCTCCACAACCCCAAAAAAGTAACGCCTGCTGTGATTGAATTCGTGGACATTGCAGGTCTTGTGAAGGGTGCTTCCAAGGGCGAAGGTCTGGGCAACAAGTTCCTGAGCAACATCCGCACCACCGATGCCATTGTACACGTGGTGCGCTGCTTCGAGGATTCCAACGTGACCCATGTAGAAGGCTCCACCGACCCGCTGCGGGACATTGACATCATCAATCTGGAACTGGTCATGGCGGACATCGAGATGGTGGAACGCCGGGTGGACAAGTGCCAGAAGGCGGCAAAGGGCGGCGACAAGCGCTTCCTACACGAAGCAGAGGTATTCACCGAGCTGCTGGCTCACTTAAACCAGGGTAAACTGGCGCGCACATTCGACGGATCCGAGGAAGACATGGCGCTGATTGCAACCAGCGATTTGCTGACCCTGAAAAAAACCATTTATGTGGCAAATTTGGGCGAGAACGAGGTCAATGAGCCGGAAAGCAACCGGCACTATCTGGCAGTCAAGGCTCTGGCAGAGCAGGAAGGCAGCCAGGTGCTGCCCATCTGCGCCAAGCTGGAGGCAGACATTGCAGAGCTGGACGACCCCGAGGAAAAGGCCATGTTCATGGAGGAGCTGGGTGTCAAGGAATCCGGCCTGGATCGGCTGATTAAGAGCAGCTATGCGCTGCTGGGTCTGATTTCCTTCCTGACCGCCGGCAGCGATGAGTGCCGTGCCTGGACCATCAAGAACGGCACCAAGGCCCCCCAGGCCGCCGGCAAGATCCACACCGACTTCGAGCGGGGCTTTATCCGTGCTGAGGTCATTGCCTTTGAGGATATGAAGGCCTGCGGCACCATGGCAAACGCCAAGGCCAAGGGTCTGGTGCGCAGCGAAGGCAAGGAATACGTCATGAAAGACGGCGACATTGTAAACTTCCTGTTCAACGTGTAAAATTTTCCCTGGCTCATGTTGATGTGAGCCAGGGATTTCTTAAATAATTTTCATTTCAATCAAGTAACGAATGCAAACCAAAACAGTCAGATGCACCGGATAGAATAGGTAAAAAGCCCACTGCACCACCTTGCTGCCGGATGCTTTCTTTCCGGAATAAAGGCCAATTGGAATCATTGCCAGTACCGCAAACATCTCAATTGGTATCTTTATTCCCAAAAACGGAATTTTCGCACTGTTCATCATCCAAGCCACCACTGCAACTAAAATTGTTTGCAGCCACCACTGTCCGCGGGTTTGGCTGAGCAGAATTATCAGGAGCACTCCATATCCGCCATAGTCTGTCTTAAAAAGCCACCCAAGCAGGAAACCAATCGCGGTAATTGCAAACTTAATGATTCCACTATCGGTTTTCTGGATTGCTTCAATTGCAAGGAAGCCCAGCAATAGCGTCACCATCACGCTTTGTGTTTGCAGCGTCAGGCTGCGCCGAAACGCAAGATCAAACGGGATTTCTGACAGCAACGCTCCTACAACGAGGCGACACACATATTTCCGGGGATTCTTTGTATAGTACGCTCCCTCTGCCATCAAAAAGCAGAAAATCGGGAACGCAATTCTTCCGATAATGCGAAGCGTGTATCCGCTCACAAAAATGGAACCAATATGATCCAGCAGCATTGTCACGCAGGCAATTGCCTTCAAAGCCTCCTGTGACAGTCCCCTTTTCTCCATCTTGTCTCACCTCTTCCCTATCATACACGAAAGATGAGGCAGAATGCAACAAAAAAGTACCGCCGCCATTCCAATTTTCGGCTTGCTTTTTTGGAAATTCTTGTGTATAATACCTCTTGTATCCGGGTGTAGCGCAGTTGGTAGCG
>ERZ1034952.255-NODE-255-length-49862-cov-7.706085_pt1 | contig 49862 bp, 22 predicted proteins | sample MGYA00520625_ERZ1034952 | MGnify/ENA primary metagenome ERZ1034952 (study PRJEB33766, sample SAMN09781773) | gut metagenome | biome: gut microbiome | host: Homo sapiens | place: Madagascar | study: EMG produced TPA metagenomics assembly of the PRJNA485056 data set...
ATTTTTGACAGTGAGAGACAATTAAAAACACGTTATTCGTACAAGAAACGCGGTATGGATGAATTATTCTTGCCGGATATGGTTTGTGAACCGTCGGATTGCGGGTATTACACAAATGAATTCGGAAACTTGTTTTTCGGTAAGGAAGTTGCGTGGTACGGTGCAAATTTGCTTGACGGCGGCATTGATATACATATAGATATGTTCGGAAGATGTTATGCCGATCACGCGGATTTTGCATTTGGGCACGATACCGGTATGCAGAGCATAGAAATTATTACCAAGGAAAACGGGAAAGAAAAAATAATAGGCGTATGCATGCCGCAGAGCGGAAAAAACATAACCGATTCCGAAGTGACAATTCCGATAGGTGCGTATTGTGACAATTTGATTATCAGAATAAACGGAGCATGTTTTAACGTTTCACTGCAGAAAATTGATATTTTCGGGGCGTGGGATTTGGAGGACAGCATTTATCCTTTGGCGGAAAAAGCGGATTTCACGGGAGAGAAGTTTATAATTGATGACAGCGTTTCTGTATCCGCAAACGGAGAAGATGCGAAAAGCGCAGTTCTGTACTTTGAGGATAAGTTCGCAGAAAAATATGGAAAAAACATAAATGCGGGCAGCGGAAAAAGAAGCATAGAGTTTGTTTGGGAGAACAGAGAAGATGACAGATTTAAAATTTGCTGTGCAAACGATTCTTGTATTATAAAAGGCGGCAAACGAGGATTGCTTTACGCGGCGGACGCGCTTATGCAGCTGACGGACGGCAAGACAATTAAAGGCTGTATAATAGAAGACACTCCATTTATGAATTTTCGCGGAGTACATCTGGCGCTTCCGGAACGCGATCAGATTGAGTTTTTGCACCGCATGGTAAAATACGTTTTTGTGCCGATGAGATACAACGCCGTTATTTTACAGATTGCCGGAGCAATGAGATATGACGCTTTTCCCGAAATCAACGAAATGTGGGCTAAATCGTGCGAAAATTACGAAAAAGGCGAGTGGCCGCTTCCTGCTCACTACGGCTTTGTGGGACGTGATATACTCGAAAAGAGCGAAGTTGCGGATTTGTGTGCATTTTTCAGAAAATACGGCATGGAGGTTATTCCGGAGGTTCAGTCATGGAGTCACTGCCAGTACATTACAACCGCGTATCCGGAGCTTGCGGAAGAGGAGAGAGGCGAAAAAATCGAGAAAAACATGTTTGTTGCAGATGATAGACCGGAAACATTTTACAAACACTCAATGTGTCCGCTTCATCCGCGCTACTATGATGTGATTTTCAAAATTACCGAAGAAGTTTTGGAAGTAGTAAAACCCGAGCGGTTTGTACATATGGGGCATGATGAAATTTATCAGGTCGGAATCTGCGAAAAATGCAAGCAGCATGACGGCGGCGAGCTTTATGCAAATGAGGTTACAAAGCTTAACGATTTTGTCAGAAGCCACGGCTTGACAATGATGCTCTGGGCAGATATGGTACAGGAAAAACACTATTCAACATATACGGCAGTAAACAAAATACCCAAAAACATTATTATGCTGGACTTTACATGGTATTTTCATTTTGACGGAGACATTGAGGACAACCTGCTTTCCCACGGGTTCGAGGTTATCTTGGGAAATATGTATTCATCGCATTTTCCAAGATACGAACGCCGCTCAAAGAAAAAGGGAATAATCGGCGCAGAGGTATCAACATGGGTTGCGTGTACGGAAAAAACATATTCGTTTAAAGGAAAGATGTATGATTTTGTTTATTCCGCAAACTGTCTTTGGAACAAAAACTATGACAGCTCCATGAGACTTACATATGACGAGATTATAAGAAGTATTCTCTTTGATATAAGAAAGAAAATAGGCAATATTAATTTGACCGGAGAAGAGAAAACAATTTCTTTTAAATCCGATAAAAATAATATTCCGAATGCTTTGCAAGGCGCAATCCCGTATGAAGGCGCGGCGGTGTGCTCCAAGGACCACGATGAAATCGAAATCGAAGTGAACGGATACGCTGATTTATTCACGGCGGTACACACGACGGACAAAAGCGGCGGCAGAGAACTTTGGAAGGACGCTGTAAAGATAGGAGAATACATAATAGAATATGAAGACGGAACAAAAGAAAGCGAAGACATTCGCTATGGCGACAATATTTATAAGTTTTCGTCGAGATTCGGAATGCCGCTGGAGTCTCCGGTGTTTCGCCATGAGGGATATGTAGCTTCGTATATGTCAAAACCGGAATCGTATAAAGATATTTACGGAAATGATTGCACGCTTTTGAAATGCTTTATTAAAAATCCTCATAAAGATAAAAAAATCAAATTACTCAAAGTTAAGGCTTCGGGCAACACGGATGCCGAAATAATACTGTTTGATGTAAAGAAAATAGGTTGAAAAGTAATTAAGGAGTGATTTTATGAAGAAGAAAATGTTGGTTTTGTTTTTGTCGCTGTGCATGGTGCTCGGATGCATGTGCACTGCGGCGGCGGAACCTGTTACGGCTTCCGTGTCGTACGATTCGGCAAACAGTGAAATAACGGTTACGGGCACGGCATACGGTCCGACATCGGTAACCGTTGCAAAAGAAGGGCTTTTGCCGGAGAATATGAGCGACAGCACCCGTGCGCTGATATTTAAGCAGATTGAAGTCCGAGGCAGCTATTCGTGTGTTCTCGGAATGCCCGATAATGCGGAAGGCGGCAAATACATAGTATATGTTGCATGCGCCGGTGGAGAAGCAACGGACAGCTTTATGGTTGTGGACTCATCATCCGCAGCAGATGTGATTCAAAAGCTTAATGCTGCCTCCGGGTCGGAATTTGAAAAGATTATTACGGACAATGCGGCGATACTTGGTATTGACATAAGCAATGAGCTTTACATTAAAAACAGTGAAAAAATCATTTCAAGACTCGAAAAAATGATTTTTGAAGATCCTGATGATTTTTACACAAAATATGCGAAAACTTATGCAATATGCGCTATAGAAAGTGAAGAAAATCCTGAGAATATCGAAAAAATACTTTCAAAATACGGCAAGCAGCTCGGCATAGACTATGAAAACGATTTTGCAAATGATGCAAGGATGGATTCGAAGATAAAAGCGGATTTGCTCGGTTTACTGCACAAAACAGACTATGTCTCTTTGATGGACAAAAACAGCAATGTTGATTTTGCAAAGATTTTCAAAGAAAGCAAAGCGGTTGCGGCAGTTGCGGCGGCTGACAGCTGGGTTGTTTTGAAAAAAACAGTAACGGTTGATTTTGCGGAAGATTTTGCTGATCTTTTAAATGATTCCACATATAAAAAGGTTAAAGATAAAGACAGAACTTTCGAAAAACTTGCAGCTATGGACAGAAGCAGTATAGAGAATATAAAGAAAAACTTTCTCGCGGCTGCCAAAGCGGCATATAACGAAGAAAAGAAAAACGATTCGTCATCATCGGGCACAGGTTCGTCCGGCAGCTCGGGTTCCGGCTCTGTGACATCTCCGGCGGTTACACCGGAAATGCGTGACGATAAGCCGACGGCAATGTTTTCGGATGTGACATCGGAACACTGGGGATTTGATGCTGTTAATACTTTGGCTTCGGAAAAAATAATCTCGGGTTACGGTGACGGAACGTTTTTGCCGTCAAACAATATAACCCGAGCCGAATTTACAAAGCTTATAGTAGGTATAGAGGAAAAACTTAAAACAAGCAATGAAAATGATGATAAACAATCGGAAAATTCCGATGTTTCGTTCAGCGATGTAAATGAAAATGACTGGTTCGCTCCGTTTATTGCAAGCGCGGCAAAAAGCGGCTTTATAAACGGTTCTGACGGCTCATTCCGCCCGAACGATAATATAACGCGCGAAGATGCAGCCCTTATTATTTACCGCATGCTTACGGCAATCGGTAAAAAACCTTCGGGCTACAAATCTTTTGCGGACAGAAACGATATATCAGATTATGCCAAAGACGCGGTTTTGGCGCTCGGCGGCGCAAAAATAGTTCAGGGCAGCGGCGAAAATATGTTTTTGCCCAAGAATAATATAACAAGAGCAGAGGCGGCACAGCTTTTATACAATGTATTGAACAAATAAAGGAGGTATAGAGCGGATGAAAAAAATATGCTCAATTGCGTTGGCGGTATTTATGATTTTGACATGTATGGTGTCTGTCGGAGCCGCCGATGTTTCAAAAGGCAATAGCGCTGCGGATTTTCTCGGAATGCTCGGCATTGCGGACATTGAGGCAAACGCAGAGCCCATAACAAGAGCGGCTTTTACCGAAATGCTTGTAAAAGCTATGAACTATGTGCCGGATACATATAAAAACGGTCTATTTACAGATGTAACGGCTTCTTCAAAATATGCTCCGGCTATCGGAAAAGCAGTTGAAATGGGTATAATAACCGGCAGCGGAAGCGGAAAATTCAATCCCGATGCACAGATTACAGCTGAAGCGGCTTTAAAAATGACGGTTTCGGCACTGGGATATGAGAGTATGGCGATGGCATACGGCGGATATCCGATAGGATACAGAGTTGTTGCAAATGAAATAGGTCTTCTTAAAGGATTCGGAAATCCCGAAAATCTCACGCAAAACGATGCGGCGGTTTTGATTTATAATTTTCTCACATCGGATATTTGCAAAGTTAAATCTATAGAAGGCGGCAATTTAACGCAGGAAAGAAATGAGGGCAAAACACCTTTAAGCGAATATTTCGGTCTTACCAAAACTGACGGAATTATAAAAGCCGCCGGATTTGTTTCGATGATACCGGACGATGATTGCGATGAAGCCGTAATATCGGTTGGCGGCAGAGATTTTAAAACGGACATAGAAAATGCCGGCAGATTTCTCGGTAAAAGCGCATCGGTTTGGTACGATGACGATACCAACACTGCGCGAGCAGTATTCATAAAAACGGTAAACAAGTGCGTTACGCTTAACGCCGAAGAAGTTTCGGGCAAAAACGGCAATGATATTGAAGTATATGACAAAAGCAGCGGAAAGCTTACGCTTTATCCGCTCAGCAAATCTCTTACATTTGTTAAAAACGGGAGAAACAAAGTGCCTTCTGATGCCGATTTCAGAATTGCAAACGGCAGCTATACTTTAACAGACAATGACAGTGACGGAAAATACGATGTTGTTTACGCGCATGCGGCGGAATACATGGTTGTGTCATACGTAAATTCTTCGGACGGACTTGTTTATGACAGCGGCAACAGCGGAAAGAAACTTGACGTAAGCGGAAAAGACGGAAACCATTCCGAAATCATCATTATAGGTAAAAATGGCGCGGCAGCCGCAGGTGTCGAAGATTTGACAAAGGACATGGTTTTGACGGTTTACGCAAGTGAAGACGGAAAATATGTTGAAGCTGTAGGTTCACGTGCGTCAGTAAGCGGCAAGGTGACCGAAACAGGTACGGACTTTGTTTTTGTTGACGGTACGGAGTATAAGACAAACAAGCGTTTTTCGGATATGAATTCACTTGTTCCGGGCAGCGAATACACGTTCCTTTTGGCGGATAACGGAAGTATTACATCTCTTGCTTCAAACAGCGAAAGCGGAATGAAATACGGGCTGTACCTTGACTATTACAAAAAGGCGGGCGGGATTTCTACTTCGGTTCAGATATCTCTTCTCGAGGCATCCGGCAAAGTGATTTATCCGGAGCTTGCCGACAAGGTTACATTTGACGGCGTTTATATGAATAAAGACGATTTGAAAATTTCGGGAGCGCTTTTAAACGGAAATATCCCCTCGTATCAGGTTATACGCTATTCAACGGACGAAAAAGGCGCGGTAAACAAAATAGATACCGCCGTAACGCTGACGGAGGAGCAGTACAAAAATTACGAGCCTCAGGATATGCCGATAGGCGACGATACGTTAAAGCGCATGATATCCCAGAAGAAGGCGTATTGGTATTCCACTTACAATATGTTTTCGCCGTTTGTGTCGATAAATGATTCAACGGTAATGTTCGCGGTTCCGACGGCTCTGATGTCGGGCGCGTCAAAGCGTATTGACGAGAAGGATTTTTCGGTGATTTCAAAGAGCGATTTAAAGGGCTACGGCTCCATGACAATAGACGCTTACGATACAAACAAGCTTTTGCAGTCGGCGGCAGTGGTTATATATACTGACGATTTCGGAAAAAATGCAAGCGTTCAGGAACAAAGTGCACCGGCAATAGTGGAAAGCATAAGCTCGGGTGTAAATTCCGAGGGAGAAATAACAAAAATTCTTACATATTATCAGAGCGGAAGATTTTATAAAATGCCGATAGACACAGACCTTGTAAGAAAAACCTCCGCAGATGCGCTTCCTTCAAGCGGAGACGTAATCAGAATTGCGGCAGCCGGTAATGAAATCACGGCTTTTGCGACAGATATTAAATATAACGCTTCAAACGGCAGTCTGTCGTTTACAGGCGATACGCTCAGCGACGGGCAGGTTGACGACTCGTATTATCTTGGTAAATGCCATGCTCACAGCGGCTCGGCGATGACATTAAAGCTCGGGAAGGCAGCAGGCTACAACAGCTCAAACAGCGACCCGATAATAAGCAAATATGCGGCGTTCACATTCTATGCGGGATATAAAACCGCCGTATACGATACGAAAACCAATACAGTAAAGCCCGGAAAGCTTGATATGCTGGCAGACGCGATGTCCGTCGGAGACGACGCTGCGTCAAAGGTTGCGATAAAGTGTTATTCGCACGGTATTCAGTATTTGTTTATTTATGAGTAAGGAGGTGCGCTGATGTTTAAAAAATACATATCACTTTTGCTGTCGGCTTTGATTTTGTTTTCCGCTTTGCCGGCGATTGCCGCTCAAGGTGGTGAAACGCTTTTCTTTGAAGGCTTTTCGGCATACGGCGAAAATCAGACGGATATAAAGACGCTTGAGGTAAGAACGGGAATTGACAGCAGGGTTATAAAAGACGGGAAGGACAAGGTGTTTTTTTCCCGTGCATTCGGTGAAAATGCGGATTTCAGAGTGAGCATACCCTCAAGCAGTGCGGAAAAAACCGTTATGAGCGCAAGGCTTAAGATGACGGGCGCCCTGACAAGCGGCAAGCTTTTTGCGGCGGAAAGCGGAAACGCAAAAGCTACGTTTATTTCGATTTTCGAAGACGGCACACTGCGTCTTTATGACGGTAAGATAATAGGCGGAATGCCCAAAAACGAATACAGGACAATTTCCGTGGAGACAAACTGGAAAAAGAAGGTTTTCAGCGTTTACATAGACGATAAATGCAAGGCGCGTGATTGGCCGCTGCCGAATACGGATATGAAAAAACAGCCTGAAAAACTTGAATTTCAGCTCGATTACAACGATTCGGAGGAAAGCGACATTTATGTGGACTATCTGTGGGTTTACGAGGGAGACGAGCTCCCCGGCAAAAAAGCAATGCCGAGTGAGAAAACCTCGGATGAGATTTTTGAATTTACTCCCACCGAAAGCTCCGAGGTTACAGTCAATGTAATAGAGGACGTTGAATTTAACGGCGGAAGCGCGGCGGGCGTTTCGATAACGTATTTTGGCGGCGTTATGACGGCAAAGATTGACGAGGATGACAAAACCGGGTATATGTATATGTTCTCGGACGAAAAAACAGGCTCAAAATCGTTTTTCGATGTTGTCAACAATTCGCTTGCGAACGCAGGCAGATATGTTGTCGATGTGCGCCTGAAAGTAAACGAGCTTACAGATGGCTCAAAAATACAGCTGCTTGACGCGAAAAACCCCGACGCTAAATGGAGATTCGGCTATGAGATTCTACCGTCGGGAGATTTTAATCTGCGTGATGTCAAAAAGCTCGGAAGCATAAAATTCGGCGTATGGAACAGGATTTCGGTGGTTTATAATATTTATTCCGCCTCGGCTGACGTTTATTTAAACGGAGAGCTTCTCGCAAGTCACAGCGTGCCGGGAGACTTTTTCCCGACAGTCATGAGAATCGACGCCATCAGCGACGAGGGAGCAACGCTTGAAGCGATGGTTGACTATATCAGAATTTATACGGGAAAAACCTTGCAGGGCGATGAAATGTTTATAAAGGGAGAGGAGTCCGGAACGGAAGGCGGAAAAGCGGTTTCCGTTATGGACCCTGCCGACAAGCTTGCGGACGCGCTTAAAAACAAGGTTGTTTTCATGACAAACAACAATACAATGTATATAGACGGCAAAAAGCAGTCCTATGCAAACGACAGCTTCAAGCCGTATATAATAAACGGCACGCTGATGATGCCGAGAAATATGTTTTCGCTTTTCAGCTTTGAAGAGGTTAAGTTTGACGAGGCAAGCGGCAGCATAGAAATAGGCGACAGAGCAAAGCTTAAAACGGGAGAGGCAAGCTACACACTCGGCGGCGTACAGAAAACGCTCAATGCCGCACCTGTCTTTGAAAACGGAATTTTGTATTTTCCGCTCAGAGGTGTTGCAGAGCAGATTCTCGGCAAAAAGGTTGATTGGGACAACAGAGGCTTTGTCGTGATTTCCGACACGGGAATCGAAACGAGAAAAGATTATCTTTATCTTAATAACGTAAAGCAGTGGTCTCCTATCGACCTGATATACAGATATATGCAGTTTGACAATCCGAGCGGAGCGGAAATGGTTAAAGCGGTCAAGGAGCATTTCCCGAACAAGACTCACCCGAGAGTTTATTTCACCAACGAGGATGTTGACTACATATTGGATAAGGTTGACGGAAGCAATGAGTGGAAACGTGCCTATACCTCTCTTATTGCAAGCGCCGACAACTATTTGGGCAGAAACTTTGATTCGTGGTATACCGCAGCCGATGCAAACAAGCAGACCGCGGCGACAAGCTATTTCCAGCCGTCTGTATTGGCGCTGGCAACGGCATATCTTTTAACGGGCGATGACAAATATGCCGCAAAGGGCGTTGAAATCATGAAGGGATTTGCCTCATGGGGCTCATTGGGCTATCAGACCTCAAACCTCACAACGGGGCATTGGGCAATGGCAATGGGAGTGGGCTTTGACAGCTTCTATAACTACATGATGTCCTCGGAGCAGGGCAAAGCCGACCTGAAATATATAAAAGAATCGATTCTGCGCATGGCATATGCCGATCACAAGCAGGCATATGCCGGCAACGGCGGTCCGAGATGGATAACGCTTCATGATAACTTTACGGGCGTTATAGGCGGTGGAATGATGGCGCTTATACTTGCTGTGTGCGACGAAGAGGATATGCAGGCCGATTCCGAATATCTTGCGGAAAACATTTTAAAATCCCTTTATACCTCCGCGGAGCTTTATTTCCCGACGGGCGGATACTTTGAGGGCGTTCCGTATTCGGATTATATGCTCGGCAACCTGCTCATAGCGCTTGAAGGGATGTTTAAATGCTGCGGAACGGATTACGGAATAGGCAGCGCGCCGGGCTTTACAAAGGCAGGAAACTTCTTTACCTATATGCAGACGTCAAAGGGCTGCTTTAACTTCCATGACGCTGCCAAGACTTATAAGGCAAATCCCGTCCGTGAGTTTTTGGGTTACAGATATAACGACCCCGTGCAGGCACAGATGGGCAGACGTCACCGTCAGCTTGCGCAGCAGGGCTATGATTTGAGAACGCTGTATTTTTACGATAAGGGCATAACGGACAGAGGACTTGAAAATGTGGATTTGTCGGCACAGCCCCTCGATGTATATTATGAAGGCGCCGAGGCGGGAAGCTTCAGAGATTCCTTCGATGTGACAAATCCCGTGTTTGTCGGCTTCCATGCAGGCTGGACGAATATTCCGCATGATCATCTTGACCTCGGAGAATTTGTATTTGAGGCAAACGGAGTAATCTGGGCGGAGGATCTGGGAAGCGACAATTACTCGCTGCCGAGCTACTTCCAGCGCGACGGCTACAAAATATACAGAAAGCGCACGGAGGGTGAGAACTGTGTTGTTTTGAATCCGCAGAAGGATGTGGACTCATATTACGGACAGAAGCTCGGCGTATTCGCAACGCTAATCGATTTTGAAGGGAATAAAGCGAGAGGGGCAAAGGCGGCGTTTGACCTTACCCCCGCATATGAAAGAGACGCGGAAAAATATGTAAGAGGCTATTATTTCGGAGACGACAGAAATACTCTTACAGTTCAGGACGAAATTGCGCTTAAAGGAGATACGGAGCTTTACTGGTTCATGAACACCTCCGCCGACATTAAAATAATTGACAATACTAAGGCTGTTTTGACAAAGGACGATCAGAGCCTGACTGTCGATGTGTATTGCAGCGAAGCGGGATATGAGCTTTGTGAAATGCCGTGCGCACCGCTTAAGACATCGCCCACGGTTGCGGGACAGAATGAAAACAAGGGCTTCAGAAAGCTTGCGATACATTACCCCAACGTGAGCGGAAACATAACGATTTCCGTAAAGCTTTCACCCGACGGCGACTATATTTACTCACCCGTTGAGCACAAGGCGATTTTCGAATGGACGATTCCCGAGGGAGAAGCCAAAAAATCCCCGGTATTTTCCGGAGTGTACGCGGACGGAGAGCTTTTGAGCGATTTCCTCCCCGGCGCAAGAAATTATACCATAGAGCTGCCTTACGGAACAAACAAGATACCGCAGATAACTGCCGCTTCAAACGACGGTGAAATTACGGTCAAGCAGGCTGAAAATCTCGGAGATACTGCCGTAATAACCCTGAAGGCGGAGGGCTTCCGCGACATTATTTGCAAGGTTGCGTTTAACGTATCGACAGACCGTCCGATTAATGTAACGGATGAGCTCAGCACCGCTCAGCCGTATGCGGGAAAACCGGAAAATCTTATTCGTCCCATAATGGCAAGCGGACTTACGGTGCCGGAGCTTTCAAACGGCCCCGACAAAGCCATTGACGACGATTTGACAACAAGGTATGCCCAGGAGGGCGACAACGCATGGTTTGAGTTTGATCTCGGCGAGGCTGCGGATATAAAGGGCGTAGCAATTGCGTATTATAACGGCGGCAGCAGAAGATTTAAATATGACCTTCTCTATTCGGAGGACGGCGAAAACTTCAAACGTGTATTCAGCGGTATGTCAACGGGCGAAACAAATGATTACGAAACGCTTGAAATTCCGGGTAAAGTTCGTTATATAAGATATGTCGGTAAAGGAAACAGTGACGGAAACGCGTGGAATTCAATTACGGAATTCAGAGCTTTTAAGTAATATATCAAGCTGCACCGACCGCCTTTTCCGGGCGGTCGGAGAAAGGATTAAAATTATGAAGGCAAAAAAACTGATTTCGGCGCTTGCTGCTCTTGGAATTGTCATGAGTATGGTTGTTGCTCCGGTGCAGGCAAATTCGCTGTCGATAAAATATCCGCTTGACGGTGATGAAATAACCGAGCTTAAGTCGATAAGCATTGAAGCGGAAGAGGGAGAAAAGGTTATAGTAACGCTTGACGGAAAAAACATTGCTTCCTTTGTTTCAAACGGCAGCGATGAGCTTCCTTTGGAAAACGAGCTTTTTATCGGCGAGCATGAGCTTACCGTTACCCAGCTCGGAGATCATTCGGATTCCGCAACGTCGGTTTTTAAGGTTTGCAAGGAAATAAATACAGAACTTTATAACGACACCATGGATGGGGGAGCTTCAAAAGCGCTCAAGCCCATCACAGAAGGAGTGTCAATGGTTATCGGAAAAAATGCCGAAGGACAAAACGTTTCCGTTATGCATAAATCGTTTCCGGGAAAAGGCAATGACGAAAACACAAACGGCGCCGTCGGCTTTTACGTAAATGAAGATGTTACGGAGCCCGCAAATGCAAAATACGATATAGTCAATGCATTTTATCTTTTAAACGATATCAAGAGCAAGCCGTGGATTGCAACCTACGAAATCGAATATGATCTTAAAATGTTTGAAAAGGGCTATTTTGAGCTTGAAACAAAAAATGCGGACAGCAAATGGGGCTGGATAGGAACGGGTAAATTTCTGCAAGGCGACGGAACGGTAAAGGGAACGGGCTATTCTTATCCCGTGGGCGAATGGATGCATATAAGACATGTTGTCGATACGGAAAAGGGCGTTGAAAGCCTGTATATTGACGACAATTTGCTTATGGACAAGAGGCCCGCGGCAAATCTGAAAAATTTGGTACAGCTTAAGTTTCAGTTCGGAACCGATTCAAGACTCTGCATAAAAAAAGGCTACGGCGCTGCAATTGATAATCTGCACATAGTAAATTATCAGAGCACAAGAGGAATTTCATCCGTAAGCTTTGATGACGGAAGCAGCAAATACAATGAAGCCGCGGGAAATATTATAGATAAAGCTTCAAACAAGCTTATGTTTACAATACCCATGCCGCTTGAAAAAAACATAACCGATGAAGAAGCAAAGTCTAAGATAAAGATTTTTGCTGACGGAAAGGAACTTGAAATTTCCAAGGCTAGTGTTGATGAAAACGGAAACATTTTTGCGGAACTTGCGGAAAATCTGCCCAATATAGCAGATGTCAGAGCGGAATTTACGTGCAGCAGTGCCGATGGCTCCGATGTTGTGATGGGAAAACGTTTTAAATCGAGAAACGTAACATTCGGCATCACCGATACGGAATTTTGGTGCGACGGAGCTATTTGCAGAACTTCCGAGCAGATGCAGCCGGGCAGTGATGTTGCAGCGCTTTTCACACTTAAAAACGAAACCGATGAGGATAAAAGCGCAGTACTTATTCTTGCAGTATACAGCGGAAACAGACTGGCTTCCATGATAACAAAAACGGTAAATGTTTCGGCTATGAAATCATCTTACAGTGATTCTCTTAGGGTAACTCTGCCTGATAAAGGCGAAAAGTTCAGTGCGGAATGTTATCTTTTTGACAGCTATAAGACTCGTTTGCCTATTTCTAAAGTATGGAGCGTTAAATAGTTATTGTTCAAACGGGCTGTTTAAAACTTTTTGAACGGCCCGTTTGGATCTGCTTTATAAAAAATATAAGATACAAAAGAATTTGTGTTTTATACTTTTTATAAAACAAGATAAATTCGAAAGGATAATTTATATGAAAAAAATATTATGTATGGTATTTGCAATGTTGTTTTTTACAGCAACAGTTTCGGGTTATACTGTAGCGGCGGAAACCGACAGTGAAACAGTGTTTTACAGAAACGATTTTGAAAACGGTATAATAGGCGGCGCCGATGACAGCATATATATAAGCGGCGGATCTATTACAAATGAAACGGCAGACGGCAACGGCATGCTGAGATTTTCTGTGCCTTCGGACGTGAAGGGCAGCGCATTTGGAGATGTTTCTTTGCCGATGATTGCCGAATGTGATAATTACGTTATTGATGTGTATATAAGACCTGAGACAATTGAGGGAAATTCGTACTTAGAACTTTTTGACGCAAAGGACACTGACGGTAACTGGAGAATAGGCGGACGTTTAAAAAGCGACCACACAATAAATGTGCGAAATGCCGCCGGCTCATGGGTGAAAGCCGGAACATGGGAAGAAGGACGTTTATTCAGATACTCGCTTATCTACGATGTGGCAAACGGAATTTGCGATGTGTATACGGACGGCGAGTTTGCGGCAAGTATAAACGTAAAACAACTGCGCCCCACAATATTCAGAATGGATATTTCGAGCAGAGAAAACGAGAATGTTGATGTGTATGCGGATAATCTGGCAATATACAGCGGGAACAGACTTCTTTCCGATGAAGAAATCGGGCGTCTTGCACCCAAAAGCGTTATGGACAATGAAAAATTGGCAAAAACAGCTCTGGGCAGTGCATGGGCTTTTACATGCAGTGATTTTTATTATATGAACGGTGCAAAAGCGGCGTACGCCTCAAAAGATTTGCAGCCTGTTTTAATTAATGATGAGCCTTATGTTTCGGGCGGGTTTTTAAGAACAGTTCTCGGCAGAAATGATATAGATATTTCAAAAGAAAACGGCAAAGTTACGGAAAACGGGATTTTATATATGCCGGCGTCACGTCTTTCGGAATATACAGGCAAAAAAATTTTTTTTGACAAACGCGGATTTTTTATCCTGTCTGATAACGAGTTTAGATATAAAGATTCGGATGACTTTACAAAAAGCTTTGAATTTTCGGATATGATATACAGATATTTGTATTTTGAAAATCCGAGCGCCGAAAAAATAAAAAGCGACTATGTTAAAAGCACGCAAAACGGAACGCATCCGAGAATTTTGGTAACAAGCGGCGATATTTCGTATATAAAAGAAAAGCGCAGCACCGACAGCACATGGGATAACACCGTGACAAATCTTATAGGCAATGCCGACGTGTATCTCAGTGCAGACGCCAAATTTCCGGCAGATTGCGCTGACAGCAAAAAACAGGATACTGCTTCGGAATTTCAGACTTGTATGGAAACTCTGACTCTTGCATATCTTCTCACCGATGATGCAAAATATGCCGAAGCAGGAATGAGATATATGAAAGCCATGGGCAGCTGGGAAAACATTGCATATCAGACCTCAAATCTTATAATCGGGCATTGGGCAATGGGCATGGCTGTGGGATACGACGGGTTTTTTAATTATTTCTCAAAAACCGATGAGGGCAAAGCTACGCTTGCGGAGATAAGAGCCGCGTCAAAAAGACTTGTTCTTGATGACACAAAAAATGCATATTTAAGAAAAGGCGGACCACGCTGGGTTACAATAGCCGATAATTTTCAGGGAGTTATAAGCGGAGGCGTTCTGTCTCTTGCGCTTTCCATGCTTGACGAAGCTTCGGCGGACGGGACGTATGACGATATGATATATATTATAGAAAATATCGTAAAATCCATGGAAATTGCCGTGTCGCTTTATCAGACAAACGGCGGTTATTTTGAAGGCGTAAGCTACAGCGAATATATGCTCGGCAATCTTACAAAGGGCATTGGAGCTCTGTTTAACTGTTTCGGAAGCGATTACTCTCTCGGCTCGGCACGCGGATTTACGGACGCGGGAAGCTTCTTCATATATATGCAGACGATAAATAACAGACTGAATTTCCACGACTGTACGCCCGGTGTGACATCTACAATGCTGCCGGCGTGGTTTGCATATCACTACGGAAAAACGGAAGCTGCCGAAATGACAGTCCTGCAAAATAAAATAAGAAATTCATCGCCTGACATTCTCGGACTTTTAAATTACAGCCGCGCATGCGATAAATACGGAAAAGCAGAAGTTTCAGGTATGCCTCTTGACATGTATTACACCGAAACCGAGACTGGCTCGTTCAGAAATTCGTTTAACACGGATATACCTACATTTGCCGGAATACACGGCGGCAGAACGGGACTTACGCACGATATGCTCGATGTCGGTGAGTTTACTTTTGAAGCTGACGGTATAAACTGGGCAATGGATTTGGGCAGCGATAAATACACTCTGCCTCAGTATTTTCAGAAAGACGGATACAAGATATACAGAAAAAGACCCGAGGGTGAAAACTGTGTTGTTATAAACCCGGATGGCAGCTATTACGGACAGGAAATAGGAGCGTCATCAAAGCTTTTGAATTTTGAAAGCAATAACAAGGCCGCCATGGCGTCTTATGACCTTTCCGAGATTTATGCCCGTGACGTGAACAGCTACACGCGCGGATATTATTTCGGCGATGACAGAAATACACTTCTGATTCAGGACGAAATTAATCTTAAAAATGCAAATTCAGAAATATACTGGTTTATGCACACTCCGGCAGACATAGAAATTGTGGATAAAAAGACGGCGATTTTAACGTGCGGAGGGAAAAAGCTTCGTGCAGAGGTTTATTGCAGCAGCGCTTTAAAATACGAACTTTGCAGTATGGAGGCAGAACCGCTGCCCTCATCTCCGATGGTTGAAGGTCAGAATGCAAACAGCGGAATCAGAAAGCTTGCCATACACGGAACAAGCACAAAAGAAAAAATCACAATGGCGGTAAAACTTATTCCGATAAACGATTTTTACACGCCGCAGAAGCTGTCGATGAAATATATATCGCAGTGGAAGCTGCCGAGCGGTGAAATAAGTATAAAACCCTCTGTAAGCGATGTTTCGCTTGACATGTACAATACATTTTTCGCTACAGTTCAAATGCCGAAAAACGCGGCTTTTGCATATCTCTATATTGACGGGAATCCGATAAGTGAAATTGAGGTAAAACGCGGAGAAAAATATACGGTAAATTTCTCCGAGCTACCGTTTTTAACACCGGGTGAGCACACCGCGCGCGTTAAAATCACATATGATGACGGAAGAACACAAAATGTATACAAAGATTTTGAAAGTGCAGCATACACACATAATTTGTTTTACAGAAATGACCTGTCTTCACCGCTGCACCCTGTACGACCCGATCGCTGGAAATTTACGCTGTACGGGCAAAATAAAGCTTTTGACGGAGAGTGTTTTACGGCAGAAAGCACGGCTTCTCAATATGTAAAAGTAGATTTTTGTACAGAAAAAGATTATACAGAAAGAAATGCGCTCAGGGGAATTATTGAAACAAGCTTCGATATAAAGTTTTGGAGCCTTAACGGTACATTCAATTTTGAATGTAAAAATTCCGCAACAGAATTTTATATGCATGACATAGTCATTGCAGATAACGGTAAATTTGCAAGCGGAGAGGAATACGAAACAGGCAGATGGTACAATATAAAACTAATAATTGACACCGATTTGAAAACCTGTTCCGTGTATGCGGACGGCAAACCTATAGTTTCAAATGTAAAAGTCACCAAGGCTGACAGCAACAGTCTTATAAGGCTGCAATATATTGCCGGCGGAGAGAAAATCTCGTTTAAGAATTACAGCGTGACAGTATACAAAAAAACAGATTCGGATTTCGGAACAATCGGATTTTCAAAAGACGAAATTGCGGCAGGTACAATTACAGCCTCTGTAACAGGGCGGCTTAATTCATTGTCCGAAAAAGCAATGCTTGTTGTTGCGGTTGTCGGTAAAGAAAGCGGCATGACGGTTGATACGGGAGTAAAGACGATAAATTATTCCGAAACTTCCGATACATACAGTGTGTCTGTTGAAGTTCCGGCAGATTATGAAAAATATGAAGTCCGTGCCTTTTTGTGGGACGGAAGACAGACGCCGGTTTCGGGTACGGCGAGACTGGGGTTATAAAAAAATAAACGGCTGTTTGAAAAAGTTTTCAGCAGCCGTTTTCGGCTTTCATGAGTTTTCAACATGTGTTTCGCCACATCGTGTCCAAAATATCAATATTCTTGTCCTAAAACAGGTGGAAATAAATTTAAAAATGTTGTAAAATAATAGTATAGTGTAGAAGTTGCTACACATTTCCATTGAAAAAGAGCTTGTTTTGAGTTAAAATTAATATAACAAGCCGAAAGGGGACAGATTTATGAGAAAGATTACAGCGCTGGTTTTGGCGACATGCCTCAGCATCCCGTGGATAGGCTCTGCGGCATTTGCCGATGAAAGCAGTAACACTGTTGTTCTCAACACGTATTTTGAGGAGGACTTCAACAGTGTGGAAACAGGCGGCACGACTTCTTCGTTTGAAGAGTACGTTTTGGGCAGCAACAAGATTTATGTTGCCGAAAATCCGGATGCGGCAGACAAAAGCTTGTGCTTCGATTCTGTCGGAGCAAGCAGCAAAACGTCTTCGCGCGCCGTACTCAATACGGGACGTGCGGAGGGAAGCATTGCCGTAGATTTTGATGTTTGCCTGACCGGCGAGTCAAACGAATTCAGAATTTATGTCGTAAGCTACACAACGGGTGAAAAATACCTTGCCAAAATTATAGGCACAAATTTGCTCACACCTTCAGGAAGCATTATAGCGCCGCTTACGCCGGGTACATTCTATCCCGTTACGATTATAGTACATACGGAGACGAGCACGGCGGACTATTACGTAAATAACCGTAAAAAAGTGAGCGGTGTTCAGTTCTATGACAAAAATCTTGAAGCGTTCGATTTGCTGAGATTTTATCAGTTTAACGACAGCACGAATCAGACGCGTACATACATAGATAACGTAAAGGTTTATGAAAGCGAGAGACCGGCGTCAGAGTATGAAACAATGGGCAAAACGGTTAAATTTGAAATGAGCCCGACCATTGCGCCGCTGGCTTCCGACAAAATGACCGCTGACTATATGAGCGGTGCGGCTGCGCTGTATGTAAATAAGAATAAGATTTACAGCGGCGGAGAAGCAAAGATTATAGATGAAGAAAACCCCTCCGCGGTGCCGTTTATAGAAGACGGAAGAACATTGGCTCCCGTAAGAGCCATAGCGGAAGCTCTTTCGGCAACCGTTACATGGGACGATGAAACGAAAACGGCTGCAATAGCCTATGACGGCGGCACGGTAACGGTTACGGCATATAAAAAGTCGTTTACCGTAAACGGCGAGGAAAAATCGCTTGACGTTCCGGCAACGATAAAGGACGGAAGAATCTATCTCCCCGTAAGAGCCATAGCCGAGGCTATGGGCAAGAAGCTTACATATGATAAGAGCGGAATGGTAATTATTGCGGACCGCGAAAACTTCTTTGACTTTAAAAACGATATTCCGATTTTCAGAAACGTGGCAAGAAACCTTGTTTTCACGGATTATGACGGACAGGCGATTGTGAAAGCGGCGGCTTCAAAGGGGCATCCGCGTCTGCATGCAAACGCTGAAAAGCTTGCTGGGCTTAAAAGCTATGCGCTTTCCGATCCGCAGACTAAGAGATGGTCCGAATACATTATAAAAGCCGCCGATGCATATATTGAAGATTTTACGCTTCTGACATATATGAAGGACGGAATTGTTTTAGACAAAACGGTAAATAAGTTAAACAGGGAGGTTGAGGCTTTCTGTTATGCATATGCCGTAACCGGTGAGAAAAAATATGCGGAGTATTGCATAAAGGAGCTTGTTGCGGCGGCAGGACTGCCCGACTGGAATCCTTACAGATTTCTCGACCCCGCGTCAATGATGCGTTCAATGGCGCTCGGTTATGACTGGATGTACAATGAAATGACCGAGAGCGAGAGAAAGACGGTTCGTGACGGAATCGTGAAAAACGGTCTTAACGAAATTCTGACGGATCTAAACGGCACACAGGGGGCAAGGTCTTACGTGTGGGCAAAGTCATCAAAACCCGACAACTGGAACATAGTATGCAACAGCGGCGGTATTCAGGCGGCGCTTGCAATTGCTGAGGATGAGCCTGAGCTTTGCGCGGAGATTTTCGAAAAGGGCCTTAAGCTTCTTGAAAAAGCGGCTGTAATGTATGCCCCCGACGGCTCATGGTATGAAGGCCCCGGCTATTGGGGCTATGCCGGTCAGTATTTTTCAACCCTCATGTCTGCCCTTAATTCCTCGTGCGATATGACGTTTGGGTTTATGGATATTCCGGGTATGAGTGAAACGGGATATTTCCCCATTGTGCAGGCAGGTCCCGGGGGAAGCTTTAACGTAGGCGACGCCGAGGCTAACACGGGTGAAAATAAAAGAGATGTAATACTGTTTTTCTCGCGTTATTTTAATGACGCGGATTTACAGAAAATTGTTCTTAATAATATGAACACCATGGGATTCGGAGGAACCATATATGCGGCGCTCTGGTACAATCCCGATTTAAAGACGGACAGAGACTTGGAGCTTGAGCGCGACTATTACTTGCGCGACCTTGAATTATTTGTAATGCGTGACGACTGGAACAACGGCGATAACGCTATCTTTACGGGACTTCACGCCGGCAGGTCAAACGTTCCTCACGGGCATATGGACGCGGGGCATTTCATAGTTGACGGCTACGGCTCGCGCTTTATTTGCTCCACCGGCTATGAGAGCGATTCGCCTTCCAAAAAGTCCAAGCTTTACCGCTACAGAGCAGAGGGCTGCAACGTACTTCTTATAGATCCCGATGAAACGCCGGGTCAGCGTCTTGCGGGCAATTCCGTAATAGACAGGCATGAATCGAATGATTCAAGTTCAATTGCCGTAACGGATCTTACGGATATGTACAAAACAGCGGAAAGTGTTGTAAGAGGTATTAAATTCTCAAATAACCGCAAAATGATAACTCTGCAGGATGAGATAAAGCTCAAAAAACCCGGTGATATTTGGTGGCAGGCCCACACAAGACGCGAAATACGGATAGCCGAAGACGGAAAGAGCGCAAGACTTGTCGGTACAAGCGGCATGGATCTTATAGTATCGCTTGCGTCCGATGTTCCGGCGACCTTCTCGGAGGCCGAGGCAAAGTCGATGGTGCCCGAGCTTCAGACGGATGACGATGTGGCTAAAAACAAGATATACAAAAAGCTTGTGCTGCACCTTGATAAAAAGGTGAAAGAAGCGGTAATATCTGTTAATATGCAGTTTGTACCTTCCGTTGAAGGAATAGACGCAAATCTTGTAATCCCCGATGTTACTCCGATTGCGGACTGGAAACTTGACGATGAGAGCGAAAATACACCGACTGTTACAAGCATCAAGGCAAATGGAAAAGAGTTTGAAGGGTTCAGAACATCTAACCTGTTGTACACTTATACTGCCGAAAAAGGAGAGGATATTCCGGTTATAACGGCAGAGGGAAGAGGAAACGTTTCGGTTGAATACTGCAATACTGTTCCACTTTACGTAAAGGTTACGGCGGAGAATGATGATAAAACGCTTAAATCCGTATACTTTGTGAGAGTTGTGGAGGCAGCGGTCGAGGAGGCTATGGGCGAAAAGCTCGAGATTAAAGCGCATGATGCAAGCGATGAGCCCGAAGCCGTAAATAATGCGAAAAACTCATATGACGGAGATCTTTCCACGCGCTGGTCGGCACAGGGAATACCTTATATCACATACGATATAGGCGAGGTGCGCAAGATAACAAACGTAGGACTTGCGGTATACCAGGAAAATAACGAAGGCAGAAAGCAGTATTTTGAAATACTCCTCTCAGAGGACGGCAGAAATTACAAAAAGGTTTATGCCGGCGAAACAAGCGGAACAACGCTTGAGGAGGAAATATTCAAGTTTACTCCGACAAATGCACGTTATATAAGAATACAGTGCAACGGGACCTCCGTCGGCAACTGGAACTCGATAACAGAGTGCAGCATATACGGCGAATGAGACTTGAAAGGAGAAATATATGAAGCTTAGAAAAATTGTTTCAATAACGGCTGCGGCGGCAATGCTCGCCGCAATGCCGCTTCCGTCTTTTGCGGCAACCGATATTATTAAATATGAAGACTTTGAACATTACAGCGGAGGCTGGAAGGCGCAGGGCGCGTCAACGGAGATTGTCTTTGAGAAAACCGACAGGGGGCAGAGCGCAAAGCTCATAACCGAAGGCGGCGGCAAGGGACAGGAGCTTATGAAATTTGTTTCCGTTCCCGAGAGCGCAAAGGCAATTGCATATCACGTTATGATAAAGTTTGAGGGGGAGGATGCGGAGCTCAGCTTTTATATGGGCGGCTCGGGAACCACCTGCCTTGCCGTACTTGAAAAAGGCGAAATAAAGATAGGATATACAAACAAAAAAGCGCCGCTTAAAATTCAAAACGGCATATGGTACAGCTGCTTTGTGGAGCATGACAACGAAAGCGGCTTTACGAGATTTTCCGTAAGCGGAGCAAACGGTGATTATGCCGCAGTTTCGGGCAAAGTAAATCTCAAGCCTTCTCAGATGAACAGGCTTGACGTGATTTCAAATGCGCCGGCAAGCGGAACGGCAATACGCTATATTGACAATGTTGCTTTTTACGCGATTGACGATGTGATTGAAGAATACGGAACACCGGGCACGGGCGATGAGCTTGCGCTTGTAAGCATTTCACCGTATCTCGGAGCTTTGGATAAAGAAACAAAGAGCGTGGAGCTTACGTTTAATAAAGACATAACGGAAGAAAACATTGCCGGTATTAAGGCAACCATAAACAATGACGCATCGCTCATAGGCGAATGGCGCGCAGAAAACGGCAGGGCGGTCGCAGACCTCAATTTCACTCCCCTAAGCGACGCTTTATATTACTTTGAGTTTTCCGGCGTTGCGGACGGCGAAAAAACCGTCGGAGGGCGTACGTTCTGGATTACAAACCCGGATTATGCCATTTCGGGGTTAAAATACAACACTGCTGAGATAAAGCCCGGCGCGGCGGTAAGCTTTGAAGGAAGCTTTTACTCGTGGACGGAAAGCTTTGACAAGGCCTCGCTGCTGACAGTTGTGTATGATAAGGATAATACGGCGGTTTCGTTTTCGGCGGACGAAGGCATTGTGCCGAGCAAAACCGGAGCAGCGGGACAGACAAGCGTTACTGTTCCCTCAGATGACGGGGAATATAAGGTTGTTACATACATTTGGGACAGCCTCGGAAATATGAAAACTTTAAATAATCCTGTTGCTCTTTCAAGCGGACTTGCGGCTCCCGAGGGAGAAAAGTCCGAAAAAGCATTTAATACACCCAAAATAACTGACGGAAAAACGTATTTAAGCGGAACAATTCCGGCGGCGGCAGACAAACGCATACAGGTTGAAGTTTTAAAGCCGGGTGTTACGGAAGACAGCGATTTTTCAAATCTTTCACCGACAGAGTTTGAGGAAACGTATCTTACGTTTTTTGAGGTGACCGCAAACAGCGAGGGCACATGGAGAACTCCCGATTTTGCAATCGGAGATATATTGGGCGATTACAGTACAAGAATAAATTACGAAGGCTCGGGTGCCGCTCCGGTGTTTTACAAGAATGCTTTCAGATATATTTCGGTATCTTTCGCTCAAACGCTTGCAGAACTTGCGGATGGTGAAGACAGCGATGCGGCGGCTGATTTTATTCTGAAAAATATTTCTCTTATTGCCGACAGCAATTCCGATTATGAGAAACTTGATGAGGAAGAGCTTAAAAATGCTGTTTTACGCGCGGTTGAGGAAAAGAAAAATATAGAAGGCGGAGCGTTTAAAACAGCAGCCGTGGTTACAGACTATGTAAACCGCGCCATAATGCTTTCGCACATAAGTGCAAATAAAGAAAATGCGCAAAGCCTGCTTTACAAATATGCGCCGCTTTGCAATCTGGAAAGTGACTGCCCGCCCTTTAAGTATCTCAAAGACGTGGATAAATCGGCTTTCACCGGCGTGTCGGCGGATGCTGCAAAGCTCAGCATAACAGAGTGGACGGGAAAATACGGCATGAAGATTTTCAAATCCGCATGCGCAAACGTTTCAATAAACAGCGAGGTTGAAGGGATCCTTGACGCAACGCAGGAGTGGCTCGGAATTGACTTGAGCGTATATAAAAAGCTTAAGGACAAAAAATCCGTAAATCTTGCGGTAATGAAATTCTCGAATGATACAAAGGAAGAATTCAAAAAGTATTTTGACAAGGCTGTAAAGAGCGCTGCAAGCAGCGATTCTTCAAAGGGCAATACGTCATCCGGCTCATCGGGCAGCAAACCCTCCGGTCCTTCGGGCTCGGCTGTGGTTTCACCGGCGGCAACACCCACACCTACACCTGTGCCCACAGCGGCACCGCGCCACGAGTTTTCGGATATGCAGAACTTTGACTGGGCAAAAGAAGCCGTTGAAGCTCTTTATGACGAGAAAATAGTAAGCGGCGTTGGAGACAACAAGTTTGAACCTTCAAGAGAAGTTACGCGTGAAGAATTTGTTAAAATGCTCGCGGAAGCGTTCAAAATTCCGCAGAGCGATGAAAAGATAAACTTTTCCGATGTTTCCGAAAGTGACTGGTTTGCGCCATACGTTTTTGCGGCTGTGGCTTCCGGAACGGTTCGCGGAATATCGGAAGATTTGTTCGGAACGGGAAAAAGCATAACGCGTGCCGACATGGCTGTTATGGCGTACCGCGCCGCAGGTCTTTCAAAGGCAGACGGCAAGACGTTTGCAGATGACGGCGAGATACCCGATTACGCAAAAGAAGCCGTTTACACGTTAAATGCGGCAGGTATAATAAGCGGTACGGGAGATAATAAATTCAGCCCCGCGGCAAGTGCAAACAGAGCCGAAGCGGCAAAAATAATTTATATGCTGAAAAACTTGAATGGAGGTAAAAGCGAATGAAATTAAGAAAATCAGCGGCACTTTTGCTGGCAGCTTTCATGATATTTACGTTTTCGGGCGTTTCGGCGGCTGAGGCACAGTACCAAAAGGAATATAATCTTCTTTCAGATCTTAAGCTTTTGCCGGCAGACATGACTGTAAAATACATTCCGGCTCAGAATATTACAAGAGGCAGCTTTGCGGCTCTTCTTGTAAACGCTGTCGGATATGAAAAAACAGGTGCGGTGGCAGGAGATGTTTCTCCGTTTGCGGACGTTAAAACATCTGACGCAAACTACAAGGCTATAAGGCTTTGCTCAGATTTCGGTATAGCAAGGGGAGACGGCGCAGGCAACTTTAATCCCGACCGCGCCGTAAGCGGTGCGGAAGCCGTTAAAATGATTATGTCCGCTTTGGGATATGATGATTTGGCGGCAGCAGCCGGCGGCTACCCAACGGGTTATCTCGTGTATGCAACGGAGTGCAAAGTATTAAGCGGTGTTTCGTATAATAACGATGCTACAATAACATACGGCACAGCCGTAAAGCTTATATACAATATGCTTTCGGCAAAGGCCTTGAAATCCGTTAAAAACGGTGACGGAATATATATAGATCTCGATACCGATGAAACGGTGCTGAGTTTATATCACAATATCAAAAAATATTCCGGAACGGTTGAAGGCTTCGGCGGCGTGTCTTTAAAGGACAACGCTCCGGAAAAAGGCAAGGTTTTGATAGACGGCGTGTATTTTACCGCAGCGGGAGATTTTTCGGACTTTGTCGGTGCACAGGTTTATTACTATGTTGAAGGTGACGACACGGCTGTTGCCGCAGAACTCCGCGGCAGCGGCAAGGAAGAAATTGTTACAAGCGATGAAATAGTAAGCTTTTCCGGAAGAAAACTTACATACACGCGTGACGGTGCGGAAAAAACAGCTTCCGTTTCGGCATCTACAGACGTTATATATAACGGCAGACCGGCAGGATCAAGCTTTAAGAGCAGCGATTTTGAAATTGAGAACGGTTATATCCGTCTTATAGACAACAACAGCGACAATGTTTTTGAAACGGTTCTCATATTTGCGGTTGATAACTATGTTGTTTCAAAAATTGATAAAACAAACGGAATTATTTACGATAAATACGATTCAGCGAAGCTTATAAAAGTAAATGATTTTGAAAACGTTGATTTTGTCGATTCCTTCGGAAATGCAATAACGGTTGACAGAGTTGCGGAGGACGATGTGATTTCCGCAATGATAAGCAAAGACGGAAAAAATGCTTTTCTCTATCTTTCGTATAAAGAGTTTTCGGGAAAAGTTGACGGTATCAGAACCGTGGGAGACAGCCTTTATTTTGAGATTGAAGGCGGAGAATACAAAGTTTGCAAAAACTGTATGGGGAGCGCGGAGACAATAAGCATCGGAACACAGGCTACGTTCTCTCTTGACTACTCGGGTTATATTGCCGATATCAGAGGGCTTACGGCAGTGAAAAAATGGGGATTCCTTGTAGATGCAAAGGAACAGAAATCTATTGCCGGCGGCGTTGACATTAAGATTTTTGACGAAAACGGCAAAATGAATATTTTGCCGGCGCATACAAACGTTATGTGCGACGGTGAAAAACTTTCGGGTTCAGACCTTGTGTCAAAACTCAATTCTTTAAAGAGCACGCTTGTAATGTTCTCGGAGACAGACGACGAGATTTATGAGATAGACTCAGACTTTAAGGGCGAAAACGAAGAGGACTTCTCCGTATGCAAAATACTTGAAGGCACCGCTTCAATGCGCTGGAACAGATATCAGAATGTTTTGGGTCTTAAATATCCCATAAGCGACAGCGCCAAAATCTTCTCCGTTCCGCAGACGGCGAGCGACGACAATAACGATTATTCCGTTAAATCCGTAAGCTCGCTTTTGCAGGATAAGTTCTATACGCTCACGCTTTATACGCTGCGCGGTCAGGGCGGTCAGGCAAAGGCGGCGGTTATGTTTAACGAGCTTAAGCCTTCCGCAATTTCAAACGGCAATATGAAGGCGGCTGTTATAGATTATGTTTCAAAGGGTATAGACGAGGAGGGCGAGACAACATACTCCGTCACCTGTCTCTATAACGGACAAAAGGTAACATACGGCGTTTCCAAAAAATCCGTTATTGAAAATCTTAAATCCGTTGCAGAGGGCAAGGAAAGCGAAACGCACACACTTGCACGCGGCGATGTTATAAGATTTGACCTTGACGATAAAAACAAAATAAGCGAAATAAAGCTTTATTATGAGAGAGAAACAAATGTCATTGTGAACAATATAGGCGTCGGCGAAGGCGACACCAATAACGACAGAAGCATGCTTGCCAATGCGTATGATTACGATGACGGGGTTTTGTATCTCACACAGGATGATCTCTCAGGCTCCGCGGTAAACATAGCGCAGAGCAGACTGGAGTCCATAAGACCCGGTCTCTATAATATCTATGTTCTTGAGAAGAAGAACGGAGAGCTTTCCGCACGCGTAGGTTCCGTTTCGGATATTTACGATTATAAAACCGTCGGTGCGGACTATTCAAAGCTTTTCATGTGGTCAAAATACGGTGACCCCGGTGTGCTTCTCGTTTTTAAATAATGTATCCTGTGAGCGGACGCTCAAAACATAAATTTTCACTTTATGTGACGAAAGGATGATTATGTATGAAAAAAAGAATTGCATTACTTGCGGCAATAACGTTGCTTGCAGGTATTTGCACCGTACCTGTTTCAGCGTCGGTTACGGTAACGCCACAGTCGGACGTTCTGGTAAAGTATGATTTTGAGGACGCGACAGATTCTCTCTTTACAGCAACAACCGCGTCGATGTTAGCTGAAATCACACCGGAAAAGGGTAACGAAACAAATAAGGTTCAGAGGTTTTATAAGGATTCCAACAAGGGAGAGGGCGGAAGTGCCAAAAACGACACAATGTTTAACCTTCCGTACATTCCGGAAATCATTGAAATTTCATATGATTTTAATATTATTAATTACGGAAGCCTCGCAAAGGACGATCAGATATGGTATTCGACATATCTGAAGGTCGGAACCGGCAACGGAGACGAGGAAAACTTTTATTCACGTCACCGTTTTCCGAAGCTCTTTGCGGCAGATAACTCGCAAAACAGAGGTCTGTCGTTCAGAGTGGATCCGAAGGGCAATGCAAACGTTACCTCTACGGGAAGATTGGGTGTAAGCCACGGCAACTGGTATACGCTGATAACGAGAATTAACAACACTGCAAAAACCTCCGAAGTGTTTGCAATGAAAAGAGGAGATTCATCCTCACTCATAAAGCTCGGTGAAAGCAGCGGCATAGAGATAAAGGATAAAACCTTCGGACTTGAAATGAGAGCCGATACGCAAAACAGTCTCAAATCAGACGTTTATATTGACAATATACAGGTTCGCGACATATCAACCGAGAAGAAAAACACATTTGGAATAAGCACACTGAGCGTGGCGGACGGTTTGACGGGCGTTGCAAAGCTTACGGACGATGTTACACGTGCGGAGGTTTATTGCGAAGGCACAAAAATTGCAGATCTTGACGCATCGGTTAACAAGTCTTTCAAAATAACGGCGGATGCTGCCGATGTTATCAGAAATTACGGTACGGAGAAATTTGAGCTTGTATGCTACAACGCCGCAAATACGGAGATTGACAGGGTTACAAGCTATAAGGATGTGGATTATGACATTTATATTGTAAAACACAACGGACAGAACCATACTCAGCAGGTAACAACGGCAGATACGGCAACGGCGGAGCTTAAGACTCAAGCTCCCATAATTTCCGTTCAAAGAGTTGAAAACAAAACAACAAAGCTAAGCTTTGACGTTGTTTTGACAGAAGAGATAAACCAAATGGGATTAATCTTGAAAGGTTATGGTGTAAACGACAGTTATAACGGAACTCCTTATTTGCCGGATCAGTCTTTAATTGCCGACAAGAAGGTTTATACAGACAGCATTTTTGACACCGCCGATTTAACGCTTAATGAGAAATATCATGTTGATATAATTTATAACCCGTTCACACACATTATTTACTATAATTTACTGCTTAGTGACGGTACGGTAAAGGCACAGGAGCAGAGACCGTTTGTAAGAGTCGGAACAACAGTACCTTTTTACGGAATTAAAACCTTGTCTTTTAATTTTTACGCAAAGCAGGGAGGCAGCGGTACGATGGCAATTACGGACGCAAGCTTCTCTCATCTTGAAAGAATGATTGTGCCGAAAGCAAGCTCGTATGTTTTGAATTCGGGAGAAACTGTAAGCTTGGCGGGAGGAAAGGTTCCGGCAAGTGCAAAAAGCGTTTCGGTTACAATTGATAATTTCTCCGGTATAGACGCGGCAAGCGTTAAGGTTTTAAAGGACGGCGCCGAGGTTTCGGGCGCTTCCGTAAGCATTGCGGCAAGCTCGCTTAAGGTTGAGGCAAGCTTTGAGCACGGCAGATACGACATAGTAATTCCGACGGGCGCACAGTATTTGGGCGAAACACTTACAATGCCCGTATACGCAGGGTTTGACATCGAAAACATATTCAGCATACTTTCGCCTTCAAACGGTGAGGTTATCGGCGCTGACGGCACAAAGATTTCCGTTGCCGACGACGGAGAAATGACAGGCGTTGAGCTTTATGTAAACGGAACACCCTGCACAATGACAAAAAACAGCGGCGGCATATGGGAATACAGCTTTGTACCCACAGAGCCCGGCAGCGTAACGGCAGAAGCGGTTGCTTCATATGAGAACGGTACAACGAAAAAAATTTCTGTGGCATTCAGCGTTAAAAATACGGCGGAATTATTTAATCCCGGTGTAAAGATTGCGGCTGATACGGGCTTCATTGCAAAGGGCAACGGAAAGTACGGAGCAACCGGAAAAACCGATAGAAAACTTAAATATACGCTGCTTGAAGAAAGAAACAACACTAAGTGGAACGGAATACTTAAATTCGGTTACGATATTTCATTCAGCGATGTTTCGAAGTTTGCATTGGCTTTTGAAGCTCAGCACACCAAAGCATGGGGAGCATATCCGCTTAACGAAAAGGGTTCAACACCGCTTGTTGAAAACGGCTGGGCAAAAGACGCATATGGCAACAATGCATATCAGTATACGGCAAACAAGACATACCGCTTTGAATATGAGTATGATATGACAAACAAGGTTCAGAATGCTTATGTAACGGATCTTTCAACGGGTACAAAAACCACACTGGGTAAAAACATTCAAATACAGCATGGTAACGGATCATGGACGGCGCCGGGTGTGACGCTTATTCCGGATAACGCATATCTCTGGCAGATGCAGCTTTACGTAATACAAGCGGCAGACGCTACGGAAAACGACACCTTCACAATTTCAAACGGATATTTCAAAAAGGTTATGGACGTTCCCGAGATTTCAGCCGTTGCATACGAAAAGGACGGAGCTTTTATATCGTCTTTAAACGACACTGTTAAAGCGTCGGCAAAGCTTAAATATACGTTATCTTCATCCGCTTTTGATGCAGGCAGTATGACAAAGTCTAATATTAAGCTTTTGAAAAACGGTACAGAGGTTACTTTGAGCGAGGCTTTGTATACGGCTCCCGAGCTTACGGTTGTACCCGAGGGCGGTATTGATGCAAATGCGGAATACAAGCTTGTAATTACAAAGGCGGCAACCGTTTCCGGCGCGTCTATAGGCCTGCCGGTTGTAAAGACCGTAAAGACCGCGAATGAAAGCGGACTGTATTTCGGAAATATTGAGATGACAAAGACCGATTCCAAGGTCAATGCAAAGGTGGCTTACAGCAGCTCCGAGAGTGCGGCTGTACCGGCTGTACTCATAATCGCCGTATATAACGGAAACAGAATGACGGATATAAATGTATCCGACTCGAAATCCGTTTCGGGCACGGGTTATCTTGAAACAGAGGTTTCGTATAAGTCCGCTGATGTGCTGAGCGCCAAAGCATTTGTTTGGAAAGCTCTTGACAGCGCGGAGCCTCACGGCATTGAAAAATCGATTTCACTTGCGCAGCCGACCGAGTAATTTGCAAAAAGGATAAAAAGAAAAAAGTATAAAGTTTAGGTTTAGGAAAAAAGTTATGGTTTTTCGGGGACGGGTAAGCCGTCCCCCGGAATAAACGGATTGTGAGATCACTGTGTGGTGTGCGGAGCACAAGACGGGCGATTCATGAATTGTCCCTACGATACGGTATTGAGAGCGGATAAATCCGCGGGTCGGGAAACAATCCGAATTTAAAAAAGAAAGGAAAAAAGCTATGAAGAAAAAAATTGCATTACTTGCGGCAACAACGCTTCTTGCAGGTACATTTACATTTGCACCGGCATCGGCGGCGGTAAATACAGTGCCGCAGTCGGACATTTTATCAAGCTATGATTTTGAGAATGCAACGGAATCTCTCTTTACGCCGACATCATCAATTGTTACGGCTGAAATTAAAGATGATGCGGGCAACAAAGTGCAGAGACTTTCAAAAAATCACAATCCAAACAGCGGAAGTGCGAAAAATGACACTATGTTTAACCTTGCGTACATTCCCGAAATTATGGAGATTTCGTATGACGTTAAACTGGCGGATTACGGAAGTCTTCCCGCAAGCGGCGAACAGATATGGTTTTCAACATATCTGAAAGTAGGAACAGGCAACGGTGACGAAGAAAACTTCTATACACGCCATCGTTTCCCGAAATTTTTTGCATATTTTAACGCTTCAGACAACAGAGGCTGGTATATAGGTGTTAACAGCAACGGAGACGCAAATACAAAAGGTTCCGGAAAGAAGCTGGGTGTTAAGTTCCAGGAGTGGAACACGGTTATAATAAGAATTAATAACAATACAAAAACATCGGAAGTTTTTGCATGCAAAAAGGGTGACACGGATAATGCCGTTAAACTCGGCGAAAGCAAGAATATTGAAATTAAAAACAATGTATTCGGTATTGAAACAAAGCAGGATACGGGAGACGGCAGAAGAGCGGATATGTATATCGATAATATAGAAGTCCGTGACATTACGCCTACCGATAAAAACAGCTTCGGCGTAGGTGCACTCAGCGTAACTGACGGCTTCTCGGCTGTTGCAAAGCTTACGGACGATGTTACACGTGCGGAGGTTTATTGCGAAGGCACAAAAATTGCAGATCTTGACGCATCGGTTAACAAGTCTTTCAAAATAACGGCGGATGCTGCCGATGTTATCAGAAATTACGGTACGGAGAAATTTGAGCTTGTATGCTACAACGCCGCAAATACGGAGATTGACAGAGTTTCGGCTTATAAAGATGTTTCCGCCAATGTGTACAGCGTAAAATACGCAAAAGATACCATTAACGGAGAAATAACGACGGAGAGCTCCGCTTCGGGAGATGCGGTAGTGCAGAATCTGTTCACCGATTTCAAACCCATAAAGGACATAACAACCAAGTGGAGCTTTGATATAGCAAAAACCGCAGAAATCGACAAAATGGGCGTTCAGTTCAGAATAATAGGAAACAACGACAGCTATAACGGAAAAGCTTGGCTTCCCGACCAGTTCCTTGCTGCCGACAAATCGATATACGACAATGCGTTAATAGACTCCAAGGATATGGAGCTTAACAAAAAGTATCATTTTGATATCGTGTTCAATCCGTTTACACGCCTTATATATTTCGATGTATCAAAAGACGGAAGCAACATTTTCCACATGGAAAAACCATTTATAAGAATGTACACGGAGACGAGTGTGCCGCTTTACGGAATAAACGAGCTCGGATATGTTTTCAAGGCAAAGCAGGGCGGCCAGGGCGCGCTGCAAATCACCGACATGACATTCTCCGCCCTTGAAGAAATGCTCACGCCTTCGGCAAAATCATACATTTCGCATTCGGGCGAGAGCGCGGCGGTTGTAAACGGCACCGTGCCCACAAGCGCAAAGAGCGTTTTGTTAAACATCACAGGCTACGGCAATATAGATCCCGCGGCGGTTAAGGTTTTAAAGAACGGCGCCGAGGTTTCGGGCGCTTCCGTAAGCGTTGCGGCAAGCTCGCTTAAGGTTGCGGCAAGCTTTGAGCACGGCAGATACGACATAGTAATTCCGGCGGGCGCACAGTATTTGGGCGAAACGCTTACAATGCCTGTACACGCAGGGTTTAACGTTGAAAACAAATTCGGCATACTTTCACCTTCAAACGGCGCTATTATCGGCTCGGAGGGCGCTGTGATTGCTGTTGCGGACGACGGAAAAATGACAGGCGTTGAGCTTTCTGTTGACGGGAAAATATGTGAAATGACAAAGAACGAAGCAGGCATATGGACATACAGCTTCGTGCCGGAGCGCACCGGCAGCATAGAGATTGAAGCAACGGCAAGCTATGCCGGCGGCGCAAGCAAAACAGAATCTGTAACGGTAACGGTTAAAAACACTATTGACGTTTCGAATCCCAATGTAGGAGTTGCGGCAGACACAGGCTTCAGCGCACTGGGCGGCGGAAAATATACTGTTAAAGATACTTCAAAGCAGCTCAAGTACACTCTCCTTCAGCAAAATCCCAACACGGAGTGGAACGGAACAATTAAATTCGGCTATGATATCTCGTTTAGCGACGTTTCAAAATTCGGAATAAGATTTGAGGCACAGCATAATACCGGCTGGGGCGCATATCCGCTTAATCATAAACAAGGCGATATGCTTATGGAAAACGGCTATGCAAAGGACGCATACGGCAACAATGCTTATCAGTATGAGGCAAACAAGACGTACCGCTTTGAATATGAGTATGATATGACAAACAAGGTTCAGAACGCTTATGTAACAGATCTTTCAACGGGCGAGAAATTTACGCTCGCCGAAAACATTCAGATACAGAAGGGCAATGGTACATGGACGGCGGCGGGTCAGACGATTATTCCCGACGGCGCATATCTCTACCAGATGCAGCTCTATGTAAAACCTGCGGCAGACGCTACGGAAAACGACAGCTTCACAATTTCAAACGGATATTTCAAGAGGGTTATAGATCTTCCCGAAATTGTTGCCGTTTCGTATGAGAAGGACGGCGCTTTTGTACCGGCAGAAAACGGCATGATTAAAAAGACAATGAAGATTAAATACACACTATCTTCTTCGCTTCTCAATGAAAACGACATGAGTGTTGATTATATCAAGCTTTATAAAGACGGCGAAGAAACTTTTGTTGACGAAATTTCGTACAGCGCACCCGAAATTACGGTTACTCTTTCGGAAGATACGGAAGAGTTTGCGGAATACAAGCTCGTAATTTCCGGTGAGGTTACGGTTAACAGCACGCCTATCGGCCTGCCCATCGTAAATTACGTAAGAGTTGCAAACGAAAGCGGAATCTATCTCGGCAAGGCGGAGATAAACAAAAGCGGAACAACCCTGAAGGTTTCCGTACCGGTTGATAACTCAGGCTCTCCGGCTTCTGCAAGACTCTTTATAGCGACCTATGCAGGAGATAAATTGACGGGCGTTAAGATGTCCGCGGCAAGCTCCGTTACGGGCTTCGGCAAGCTTTACGCCGAGCTGCCTTATACGGGCGAAGACGATGTGGCAAAGGTATTTTTATGGCAGTCGGCAGAAAGTAAGACGCCGCTGAAAACCGCGGAAGAAATTTTACTCAAATAAAAGAAAAGGTTTAAATCAAAAGCCACGGCGCGTACGTGGCTTTTGATACATATATGAGGGTATAAAGGTAAATTATTCCGTGAATTTGGATTTTATTTGCAGGGGCGACACGTGAAACGCCCATACCGATAGAAGTTTATCCGCGTATATGAGTTTGTTTGCGTGTACAACACCGAACGCAGGAAAAATGTGTTATCCGCATTATATTGATATGCGAAAATAAAAAATCCAAGAATACAAAAGCCCCGGTTGCTTTAAGGGAGGTAATAATGAAAAAAATAATTTCCATAATTCTCGCCGTGGCGGCGGCTGTTGCTTTTCTTCCAGCAGCAGCCGCGGACAATACGGATACGAGATATATAAAATGCTATTTTAAAGATGATTTTAACAGCGGCATTACAAATTTCAGACTTATGTTTTCATACGGAAACAAGCTTTCGGTGGCGGACAAGCCCTCCTCCGACAATAAAAGCCTGTGCTTTAATTCCTCGGCGGCAACGGTACAATCCATGTCGCGTGCGGAAATGGACACTTCCGTTGAAGAGAATATTTTGTTTGAATTTGATATTTGCCCGACAAGCGAATACAATGACATAAGCTTCAGACTTACAAATTCAAAAGCCGCTCAGAAGGATATTCTCACTTTGTCGGGCCTTAAGCTGAAAACGGCCTCGGGCGTTGATTTGGGAAGCCCGGCAACCGATGTTTTTACAAATATATGCATAGCGTTTGACCCGAGGACGGGACTTGCGGATTATTATGTAAACAAAGCTTTAAAGGCGGCCGGGGTAAAGGCTTCGGAAAATTTCGGAATGATTTCCGCCGCAAGTTTTATATTTAACAATGCCGCCGGCGGGCTGAAAAATACGCTTCTCTACATCGACAATTTTAAGGCATATAACAGCGAAAAGCCTATATTCGTATACCGCGACAATGGAGAAAACGTAAGGCTTCTGTTAGATTACGCCGACGACGGTGACGTTGCGGAATACATGGGGGACGCGGCCGCGCTTTACAGAGACAACGCAAGGCTTTACTTAAACGGAGCGATTTCAAATGAAGCAAGCGCCCCTCTTTTTATAGGAGGTAAGCCCTACATTCCCCTTGAGACGGCAAAAAAGCTTTACGCTTCCGCAAATTCCCTTCCGGTTTACAGCATGGGAGGCTCATACGTTTCGGCAGAGGAGCTTTGCAGAGCTTCGGGAAAAAAGCTTTCCTCATACAGCGACGGACTCATAGTTATCGGCAACAGAGAGGATTTTTTTGATTTTAAATACGATATACCCGTGTTTCGCACGCTTTGCGGCAAGCTGATTCTTCATGAAACCAACGGCAAAGAAATGGCAAATTACATCAGAAAAAACCTAAACGGTGTTCATCCGCGCCTGTTTATGAATTCCGATGATTTTGAAAGACTGAAATCCAAGGTGCAAACCGATGATTATCTTAAAGCAAGACACACGTTTATGCTGTCTGTTTACGGTGAGGCCTATACGAAAAAAGACAAAAACGGCGAATATGAGCACAAGCTTTTTGTCGACAAGCTCGCCGCTGATACAAACGAATGGACAAGAACGGAATCGGTATTCAATAAAATTCAGCAGGTCGGATATTGCTACAGAATGACCGGAGACGAAAAATATGCCAAAAGATGTATAGACGAGGTACTCGGCATATGCGAAATGCCTTCATGGATTGCTTCAAACAGAAGCTTTCTTGCCACCGCGGGACTCATGATTGCCGTGGCGCTTTGCTATGACTGGATGTATGACTCGGAATATATGACGGCTGCCAATAAAAACACGATAAAAAGAGCAATGGAAACCAAGGGCATGGACGAAATTCTTAAGGATTACGAGGGGACAAGCTCAAGCCGTTCATATTTCTGGGCGCAGTCGCCGAAGCCCGATAACTGGAATTTTGTCTGCAACAACGCGGGCCTTCTCTCGGCAATGGCATTTGCCGATGTTTCCTCCAACAGAAGCGTAAAAATATTTAACTATGCAATGAAGCTTCTTCCCAAGGCGGCAACTCTTTACGCGCCCGACGGCGCATGGTACGAAGGGCCTGATTATTGGGAATTCGGTTCGAGATATTTTGTAATGATTATGGAAAATCTTTATAAGGTGTTTGGTACCACATTTGGCTTTATGGAGCTGCCCGGCATACGCGAAACCGGATATTATGCCGTTTTGCAGGAGGGGCCTATGGGGAGCTTCAATATCGGAGACGCGAAGGAGGGAGACGTCCACGCAAACGCCAGCACCTCTCCCGTACTGCTTTTCCTCTCCTCGTATTTTAAGGACGAAAAGCTTAAAGGACTCACTATGAACGGCATACGCGAAATGACGGGAGTAAACGTAAATCCGGAAACCATGTATAACATTGCTTATTATGATTTCGAGCTTCCCGAAAAAGCGGCAAACGTAAAAAGAGATTGGTATTTCAGAGATTCAGAAATTGCTCTTATGCACAAATCGCCCGAAGATATTCAAAATGATATTTTCACAGCGCTTCATGCCGGGAGAAACGACACTCCTCACGGGCATCTTGACGCGGGGCAGTTTGTAATTGATGCGTATGGCACGCGTTTTGCGTGCGATACGGGTTATGAAAGCGATTCTCCGAGCGTGAAGAAAAATTTTTACCGCTACAGAACAGAGGGACACAATACAATCCTTATAAATCCGGACCTGTCTCCGGGGCAGAGAGTTGAAGCGATTGCGCGTATAGATCGCTTCGACACGGACGGCAACAGTGCAATAGCCGTGACGGATATGACCGATATGTATGAAAACGCCGAGAGCATAAAGCGCGGACTTAAATTTACAGATAACCGCTCTATAATTACGGTTCAGGACGAAATAAGCTTAAACGAGCCGTCAGACATTTGGTGGTTTATGCACAGCAAGCAGAAAATAACGGTGTCGGACGACGGGCAGAGCGCCGTTATAAGCGGCAACAAGAATATGGATATGCTCGTAAAGCTTTCAAGCAGCGTGCCGGGATCCTTTACGGTGATGGAGGCTATGCCTATGGAGGACAGCCTTAAAACCATTTCAAACAATCTTCAAAACGGAGATTTTAAAAAGCTTGCGCTGCATTTTGAAAACACGCAGAACATTACAATTTCCGTTACAATGAGCTTTATTCCGAAAGGCAGTACGGATTACGGCGAAGACAAAACCGTAACACCCATAGATTCATGGACGCTTGACGAGCTTCCGCAGGGGCTGAATATTGAAGAGCTTAATGTTGTAAAAAAATCTTACGGATTTCGCGCTGACGCCGGATACACAAATTCGGGTGAGGCCGAAAAGGCGAGAATCATACTTGCGGTTTATGAAGGCGGCAAGGTTGCCGATATTAAAATCGCAGCGGCTGATATTATAAACGGCGGCGGTAATTTAGGCGTAAGATATATCGGAAAAACAAGCGGAAGAACGGCAAAAGTATATTTGTGGAACAAAAATAATGAGTTAACGCCGATAAAGAGTACAGAATAAAAATAGTTCATAATGCAAAAGAGACGGTCAGCGGCCGTCTCTTTTAAACTTTAATTGCGACACCACAATTCCGGCAAAAATCAATATGCAGCCGAAAAGGGAACGCAGAGAAAGCCGCTCGCCCAAAATAAGCATACAGCCTATGCAGCCGAAAACGGATTCTGTTGATAAAATGATTGAAGCCTCCGTGGGTCTCGCGTTTTTCTGACCGATTACCTGCAGGGTGTATGCAATTGCGCAGGACATTATTCCCGCGTAAAGTATAGGAACGGCGGCCGCAAATACGTTTTGGAGTGAAAATGTATCGGCTTCAAAGACAATGCACAAAATTATATTGATTAAGCCGCACGTCAAAAACTGTACCGACGAAAACGTCACGGGGTTTATGCGCTTTATAAAGGAGTCTATAACTATAATATGAAATGCCCAGAAAAACGAACCTGCAAGAAGCAGAAGGTCACCCGTTTCAAAGTGCAGCGTTTCCGACATACAGGTAAAGTACAGACCGGCAACCGCGAAAACCGCGCCGACGGCGGCATTGATGCTCGGCTTTTTGCCGAATACAAGACCTATCAGAGGAACAAGCACCGTATAAAGACCCGTTATAAAGCCTGCGCTGCTTGCCTGCTCCAATGCCTCAACGCCCTTTTGCTGAAAAAATGAAGCGGCAAAAAGAACCGTGCCGGCAATTGCACCGCATTTTATTGTGCTTACAAGCTTTTCTCTGTTGAAAAAGTATTTTTTCTCAAAAATACAGATTACAGGGATAAGAGAAAGCGCGCCGATTATAAATCTTATGCCGTTAAAGGCAAAGGCGCTGACGTTTTTTGACGCGTCTTTTTGAGCGACAAACGCAAAACCCCATATTGCAGCCGTAATCAGCAGTGTTAAATTTGATTTCAGTCTTTTTGATTCATGCTCTTTGTACATTTGCCGCAGTCTCCTTTGCTGTAATTATAAGTCAAGCTTTAAATCCCCGTCCTTTATAAGACCCTTTTTGCGCATGGGATATGCAATAAGCGGAGTTATTATTGCGGGAAGTATAAACGATATCGCAAAAAGTGCGACCCAGTGCATAAGAGTTATTGCAACGCCGTCCGTCACCCAGCCGGTATATACGCCTATCTGACCCACAAGTCCGCATGTGCCCATGCCGGAAGAAACGGGCGCGCCGTTCATCTGAAGCTTAAATATACATGTGGCAATGGGGCCTGTGATGGCTGATGCCAGCGTCGGCGGAATCCATATTTTCGGGTTTTTTACAATATTGCCCATCTGGAGCATGCTTGTGCCCAGACCCTGAGCCGCAAGTCCGCCCCAGGAGTTTTCCGGGAAGCTCATAACGGCAAAGCCTATCATCTGCGCACAGCAGCCGGCAAGCGCCGCGCCGCCGGCAAGTCCCGTAAGAGACAAACCCGCGCATATTGCCGCACTTGATATCGGCAGAGTGAGCGCAATGCCCACAACCACAGATACGATAATACCCATCCAAAACGGCTGAAGCTCTGTTGCCCACATTATGAGGTTTCCTATGTATGAAGCGCCCGTTCCTATGTACGAAGCTATTCCCATTGCGAGCAAAATTCCCGAGCATATCGTAACGATCGGAGTAACAAGTATGTCAAGCTTTGTTTCGCGGCTGACAGCTTTTCCGAGTTCCGCCGCAACAATGGTTATAATAAGCACGGCAAACGCACCGCCGGCGCCGCCAAGTTCATTTGCGGCATAGCCTACCGCCGTAAGTGAAAACAAAACAAGAGGGGGACACTGCAGAGCATAGCCTATTGCAATTGCCATTGCCGATCCCTGAACCGATTTTGCAAACGCGCCGACATCTGTCAGAATCTGCAGCCCTGTCTGCGCGCCTATTGTTGCAAGAATTGTGCCTATGAGAAGGGAGGCAAAAAGCCCCTGCGCCATGGCGCCCAGTGCATCCACAAAATACCTTTTTGCGGAAAACACTATGTTTTTGCGTTTCAGAAATTCTTTCACGTATAACACACCTACTTTTTCAGATTTTATTTAGTTTATCATAAAAACCCTGTTCCTTCAAGTATATTTTAAAAAATCGGCATGCTGAACAATTATTATTTTAATATAAAATTTATTGATATATATATTGACAATATAAGGGGGGTGTGTTATACTTTGTGGTAGGAAAGAGAGCGCTGTTGACAGTTTACTCTGTTAACGGGCATTTTAACGCATTATTGCGGAAAATTTGCTTTTCAAGCCATGTGGCGTTTGAAGCTCTTATTCATAAATCTCTTGTCATTTCCTGCCATGCCGACAAGGGAAATTCAATTGTTTTTTTGCGCCGGCGCAGGGCGGCGGAACGGAGATTAATATGTGTAATATAGCGGGATACACCGGAAGCAGAAGAGCTGCTCCGATATTGCTTGAAATGATTAAAAAACAGGAGTATATTGACGGCAGTCTGTCAACGGGAATTGCGACAATTCATGAGGGAAAGCTTTATACGGCAAAGGTTTTGGGAAATGCCGATACGCTTATTGAAAAAACCGACGCTTTGAATTTTCCGGGAACAACGGGTATCATACATTCGCGCCCCGGGAACGATATGCTTGAGCATGCACACCCCTTTGTATGCGGAAAATCGGCGCTTGTCTTAAACGGAACGACGCGCGGCTTAAAGGATACGCCGCTTGAAAAGCAATGGAACGACGCTATTAATATGCTTTATGAAAACGGATATGAATTTAAGAGCGCATACAAAAGCGAAAACGCTCTTTTGCAGATAAAAGGCTTGGGGATAGGCTTACACGATACCGAGCCCATACTGCTTCTTGAGGATTATTACGCAAAGCAGGGCATGAGCCACAGCGAGGCGCTGGCGCGCTCGCTTTCTACCTTCAACGGCGATACCGTAAGCGTCTTGATTAATGCGGATACCCCCGATAAAATATTCGTAACCAGACTTACAAGACCCATGAATGTTGCGCTGAACGGCGATGAAAGCTTTATAGCTTCAACCGAGCTCGCTTTTCCCGAGGATATTGATTTTGAATATACTGCGTCTCTTCCCACATGCCGCGCGTGCGAAATCACGCCCGGCGGCTTTGAGGTTACAAAGCATAGGGTTGAGGGCATGAGCGTTGAAAGAATAACTCCGGCGATTTTCGCAGAAGCGTATGAAAGGATGACGGATATTTTGAAAAACGGCTGGGAGCATTTTGATACGCTTGAGCTTATCGCGTATCGCGAGTGGGCGGATTTATGGAAAAAGAAATCCGAGTTTACACAGTATGCAGAGCTGGTTTATGAGGTTTTGTATGCGTTAAAGTCTCAGGGAAGGCTTGCAGCGGAGCTTAGAAAAAGCGAAACGGGCAGGCTGCGTACATTTTTTCATCTTGTATAATATTTTGCTCAATAAACCAAGGAAGCGGGCGGTGCAGCGGAAAAAAAGCTCTCAAAGCAAGTTAAAGCCTGCCGCGGATAAGATGGCTGTTTTTGCCGAGGTTTTAAAATGTGGGGATGCGGTTTTAGCCGCATCTCCTATTTCTTTGTCTGAATCTCTTTTATCCCCCTTAAATATTAAAAATCGAAGCTTTAAAAAAAAACTGTTGTTTTTTTCATATAAATATAGTATAATGAAATGAAGAATGTTAAATTTAGGAGATATATATGTGCAAAAATCTGGTTTATGATATAAAAGCCATAATGGACAGAGACCCCGCGGCAAGAAATCCCATGGAAGTATTTCTTATGTATCCGGGGCTTTGGGCGGTTATGCTTCACAGGCCGGCTCATTTTCTGTATAAAATACATTTTTATTTTCTTGCAAGGCTGATTTCGCAGCTTGCCAGGTTTTTCACGGGTATAGAAATTCACCCGGGGGCAAAAATAGGCAAAGGACTTTTTATTGACCACGGAATGGGCGTTGTAATAGGAGAAACAACGGAGATAGGCGACGATGTTACGATTTATCAGGGCGTGACTCTCGGCGGTACGGGAAAACATACCGGAAAACGTCATCCGACGATAGGCAACGGTGTTCTTATAGGCACGGGGGCAAAAATTTTGGGCCCGTTCAGAGTGGGAGACAATGCAAAAATTGCGGCAAATGCCGTTGTGCTTTCGGAAGTTGAGCCGAATTCAACATGTGTCGGAGTGCCGGGAAGAATTGTGCGGCGCGGCAACGAAAAAGTAAATACCATCGACTGGGTACATATGCCTGACCCTGTCGCACAGGAAATATGTAAACTTCATATGCAGATTGACAGGCTGGAGAAAAAGTTAAAGGAGAAGGACAATGAAACTTTATAATTCACTGACAAGAAAAAAAGAGGAGTTTGTTCCGATAAAAGAGGGCGAGGTTAAGATGTATTCCTGCGGCCCCACGGTTTACAACTATTTCCATATCGGAAACGCACGTCCTTTTATTATATTTGAAACGCTTCGCAGATATTTGGAATACAGAGGCAACAAAGTAACGTTTGTGCAAAACTTCACGGATGTTGACGATAAGCTTATAAACCGCGCGAGGGAAGAACATTCCACGGTGCCGGAAATCGCGGAAAAATATATAAAAGAATATTTTGTTGATGCAGAAGGTCTCGGAATAGGCAAGGCAAGCGTTCACCCGAGAGCTACGGAAAACATAGACGCTATTATAGAACTTGTAAAAACACTCGTTGACAAGGGATATGCATATGTGGTTGACGGGGACGTATACTATTCAACAAAGAAGTTTAAAGACTACGGTAAACTTTCGCATCAGCCGCTTGAAGAACTTGAAGCCGGTGCGAGAATCGGCGTTGACGAGAGAAAGCGTGATCCAATGGATTTTGCGCTCTGGAAGGCGCGCAAGACAGATGATGAGATTGCGTGGGCTTCACCGTGGGGCATGGGCAGACCCGGCTGGCATATAGAGTGTAGCGCCATGGCAAACAGATATCTCGGTGAAACAATAGATATTCACAGCGGCGGAAAAGACCTGATTTTCCCTCACCACGAAAACGAGATTGCTCAGAGCGAGGCGGCAAACGGAAAGCCCTTTGCCCATTATTGGCTCCATAACGGATATATAAACGTGGATAACGTTAAAATGTCAAAATCTCTCGGCAATTTCTTTACGGTGCGTGATGTTGCCGAAAAATACGATTACGAAGTTATAAGATTTTTTATGCTTTCCGCACATTACCGCAGTCCCATAAATTTCAGCGCCAAGCTTATAGACGCTGCAAAAACAGGGCTTGAGAGAATATATAACTGCAAGAATAATCTTGAAGAAAAAGTTGCGCCCGGCAGCTATGAGAAGTTTGAAAATGTTAAAAAATTCAAAGATAAATTCATAGCGGCGATGGATGATGACTTAAATACGGCGGACGCAATTTCGGTTCTTTTTGAAATCGTGCGTGCCGCAAACACCGTTATGGCGGAAAACGGCGACAAAGACGAGATGGCGGCATATTTGTCGCTCATAAACGAAATCGGAGGAGTGCTCAATATCTTAACGCGCAAACCCGAAAAAGAAGAAATAGACTCCGAAATAGAAGCGCTTATTGAAAAAAGACAGGCGGCAAGAAAAAACCGTGATTTTGCCGAGGCTGACAGGATAAGAGACGAGCTTTTAAATCGCGGAATAATCCTTGAAGATACGCGCGAGGGTGTTAAATGGCACAGAAAATAATTGAAAACGATTTTAAGCTTCCCGCAAACGAATATTCCGCGTTGTCGCTTGCGTATATAGGTGACGCGGTGTATGAGCTTTATATAAGGGGAAGGCTTATGGAAAACTCAAACATTCCTCCCGCAAAGCTGCACAGAGAAGCTACGCATTTTGTGAGCGCGGAGGCACAGTTTAAGGCATCAAAACACCTGGAGGACATGCTCACGGAAGAAGAAACTGCCGTGTTTCACAGAGGCAGAAATGCCAAAAGCGCCACATCTCCCAAAAATGCCGATATAATTCATTACAGGCACGCGACGGGCTTTGAAGCGCTTTTGGGATACCTTTACATAAAAGATGACGCTCAGAGATTGAATTTTTTAATGAAAGAAGCATACGATTTTTTAAGACAGTGATGTTGATTTCCGTTTTAAGCGGAGTTTTAGCATATAATAAACAAATGGTTTGAAAGGATGAATAGGAATGGAACAAGCAAAAAAGGCTAAACTTGCAGAAGTTGCCTTAAACGTGCGCCGTGATATTATCACAGAGGTTTACAGCGCGGGTGCGGGACATCCGGGCGGTTCACTCGGAATTGCGGATATACTCTCTTATCTGTATTTTGAGGAAATGAATGTTGACCCCAAAAACCCGAAAAATCCCGACAGAGACAGATTTGTAATGTCCAAAGGTCATTGTGCCCCGGCTTTGTACGGCATTTTGGCGGAAAAAGGATTTTTCCCGAAGGAAGATTTAAAGGGTTTCCGCAGTATAGACAGTTATCTTGAGGGTCATCCCGATATGAAGGGCGTTCCGGGCGTGGATATGTCAACAGGTTCTCTCGGACAGGGGATATGCGCGGCAAACGGAATGGCACTTGCCGGCAAGCTTGACGGAAAGAACTACAGGGTATATGCCATACTCGGTGACGGAGAGCTTGAAGAAGGTCAGGTTTGGGAAGCGGCTATGTTTGCGCCCCATTATAAACTTGACAATGTAACTATTTTTGTTGATTTCAACGGCTTGCAGATAGACGGAGATATAACAAAAGTTATGAATCCCACTCCTATTGACAAGAAGTTTGAAGCTTTCGGCTGGAATGTTGTAACATGCGATGCGCATGATTTTGACAGCATTGAAGCTGCTGTTTCGGCTGCAAAGGCATGCAAAGGCAAGCCGACTGCCGTAATTGCCAAATCCATAAAAGGCAAAGGCGTATCCTTTATGGAAAATGAGGCAGGTTGGCACGGAAAAGCTCCGAACGAGGAAGAATACAAACAGGCAATGAAAGATCTCGGAGCAGAGGTCTGAAATTGCAATTCAGAATAAAAAATAGGAAGGATTGAAGATAAATGGCAGATAAAATAGCTACAAGACAGGCTTACGGTGACGCGCTTGCCGAGTTCGGCGAAAAATATGATTTTTTGGTGCTTGATGCCGATCTTTCAAAGTCTACAAAAACGGACGTATTTAAGAAAAAATTCCCCGAAAGATTTATAAATATGGGTATTGCTGAGGCAAATATGATTTCCACCGCAGCGGGTATAGCTGCCTGCGGCAAAACGGTTTTTGCAAGCTCGTTTGCAATGTTTGCGGCAGGCAGAGCTTTTGAACAGGTGAGAAATTCCGTTGCATATCCGCACCTGAACGTTAAAATAGGCGCAACGCACGCAGGCATTTCCGTCGGCGAAGACGGCGCAACGCATCAGTGCCTTGAGGATATTGCTCTTATGCGCACGCTGCCCGGCATGGTTGTTATAAGCCCTGCGGACGCGGTTGAGGCAAGAGCGGCGGTTGAAGCTGCAATAAAGCATGACGGCCCCGTTTATATGAGATTCGGCAGACTGGCTGTACCGGTATTCAACGACCCGGCAACATACAAATTTGAACTCGGACGCGGAACAGTGCTCAGAGAAGGCACAGATGTTACAATTGTTGCAAACGGACTGTTGGTTCCCGAAGCGGTTGAAGCCGCAAAAATTCTTGAAGCTGACGGAATTTCGGCTGAGGTAATAAATATTCATACGATTAAACCTCTTGATGCTGAGCTTATAGCTAAATCGGCAGCAAAAACAGGCTGCGTTGTAACAGCTGAAGAACACAACATAATCGGCGGTCTCGGAAGTGCAGTTGCGGAAGCGCTCTGCGAAAACTGCCCCGCTCCGCTTGAGAGAATAGGCGCAAAAGACAAGTTCGGCAAGAGCGGCAAGCCTGCTCCGCTTCTCAAAATGTATGAGATGACGGCTGAAGATATTGCACTTGCGGCAAAAAAATCAATAGCAAAGAAAAATAAGTAAGAAAAACTTTTATCGAGGGGCGGTTTTAAGCCGCCCCACGGATTTTGACGGAGAGAAACATGGACGCACTGAGCAGTTTAAATAAAATGCAATATAAAGCCGTAACGCACACCGAGGGACCGCTGCTGGTTCTGGCGGGAGCCGGAAGCGGCAAAACAAGAGTAATTACATACAGAATAGCATATCTTTGCGGAGAACTCGGCGTTTCCCCGTGGAATATTCTCGCAATCACCTTTACAAACAAGGCGGCGGCGGAGATGCGCGAAAGAATTGAAAAAATTGCGGGCGAAACTGCAAATGATATGTGGATAAGAACATTTCATTCGGCGTGCGTGCGTATTTTAAGGCGAGATATTGACAAAATTGGTTATGACAGAAGTTTTACAATATATGACTCGGACGATCAGAAGCGTCTGATAAAAGATTGCGTTAAGGCGCTCAACCTTGACGATAAAACATTCACTCCGTCGTCTTGTCTTTCGTATATATCGGGCGCAAAAGATGAATTTGTGGATCCCGATGAATTTATCGCGACTTATAAGACAAATCTTAAAATGAAGCATGTAGGCGATGTGTATAAGCTTTACAGCGAAAAACTCCGCCGTGCAAACGCGGTGGATTTTGACGATTTAATTGTGCTTACAGTAAAACTTTTGGAAGAGTGTCCCGATGTGCTTTCCTATTATCAGAATAAATTCAGATATATACATATAGACGAGTATCAGGATACCAACAATGCGCAGTACAGGCTTGTAAGTCTGCTTGCTTCAAAGTACGGAAACCTTTGCGTTGTGGGTGATGACGATCAAAGTATTTATAAATTCAGGGGAGCCAATATAGGTAATATTCTGAATTTTGAAAAGACTTTTCCCGATGCTGAGGTAATAAGACTTGAACAAAACTACCGTTCAACCGCAAATATCTTAAATGCCGCAAACGGCGTTATTAAAAATAACCGTGACAGAAAAGGAAAAACACTGTGGACGGACGCGGGCGACGGTGAAAAAATAATAAAATATTATGCTTTAAACGAACGTGACGAGGCGCAGTTTATGGCGGACGAAATGAGAAGACTTAATGAAAAAGGCATCAAGTACTCCGATATGGCGGTGCTGTACCGTATGAATGCGCAGGCAAGATCCGTTGAGGAAAGGCTTATAAGGGAAGCTGTTCCGTACAGAATTATTGCGGGTCACAGGTTTTATGACAGCAAAGAAGTACGCGATATTATTGCATATTTGCGTGTTTTGAATAATTTGACGGACAATATCAGCCTTGTAAGAATAATAAACGAACCGAAAAGAAAAATAGGCAAAACTACCGTTGACCGTGCAACAGAGCTTGCTGAGGAAAACGGGCAGAGTTTGTATGAATTTTTCAGAGACAGTTCGGTACTTCTTTCAAAGGCAGCAAAAACCGCTGTTGACGGATTTATTGAAACAATGGAAAATCTGAGAGATAAGATGGATAAACTTCCTGTTTCGGAATTTGTGACAGAAGTTTTGGATAAAACCGGGTATGCTGCGCAGTATGAGACAAACCCGAATGATATTGAAGCGCGCGGCAGACTTGAAAATCTTCAGGAATTTGTATCCGTTGCGGTAAACTACGAGAAAGAAAACGAGGAAGCGTCGCTGCCGGATTTTCTTGATAATATTTCGCTTGTTTCCGATATAGATAATTACGATGAAGATCAGGACACGGTGTCTCTTATGACGCTGCACAGCGCCAAAGGACTTGAGTTTCCGGTTGTGTTCCTCTGCGGAATGGAGGAGGGTGTTTTTCCGGGCAGGAACGCCATGTTTGAAGCTGATGAAATTGAAGAAGAACGGCGTCTTTGCTATGTTGGAATAACCCGTGCAAGAGAAAAACTTTACCTCACCCATGCCAGAGAGAGAATGATGTTCGGCATGACAATGGCAAACAAACCTTCACGCTTTTTGGAGGAAATACCCGCGGAGCTTACAGAAGAAAAAAATGCAGCACCCGCATTTCAGAGAACATATATGTCGATTCCGCAGCAAAAAAATTATACGCAGCAAACGGGAGGGTTCAGACCTTCTTTCGGCATAAGTGCGGATCCTTCAAAACCGCGTATGCAGTTTGCGGCGGGAGACAGAGTTCATCATAAAAAATTCGGTGACGGAATGGTTTTGTCCGCCGTTGCAGTCGGTAACGACACGAAGCTTCAGATAGCGTTTGACTCTGTCGGAACAAAAACGCTTTTGGCTTTGTATGCCAATCTTACAAAACTTTGAGGAGGGGACGGTATTGGCAAAAAGAGTACGTTCTCTCGTTTATGTATTTGTCTACATTGCGGCATATTTTGCCGCTCAGGTAGCGGCGCTTTCTTTAAGACCGCTTTCCGACACCGTTATATGCTATATAAACGGAATGAAAAGTTTTTCGGAGCTTTGGGAATATTTTTTAAATGAGCTTTCTTTTCAGGACAGGAACTCAATGTTTGTTCTTGTCATGGCTATGATAATTTCCGTGCTGCTTATGTGGGCAGTGATTGCGGTAAGAAAAATTAAACTTAAGACTTACTTCAAAATAGGACGGGTTACGGCAGCTGAAGTTGTTGCCGCTCCGCTTTATGCATACGGGCTGAGTGTGGTGGCATTTATAATTGTGTCATTGCCGCAGCTTTCGGGTTTCCTTTCGGAATATGCACAAAGCATCGGCGCCGCGGCAAGAGGAGATGCTTTAACGTCTCTTGTTACGGTATGTTTGCTTGCACCCGTTTTTGAAGAATTTATATTCCGCGGCATAATTTTGGGTGAGCTTTCAAAGAATTGGAGCTTTATTGCCGCAAACATTATACAGGCTGTTATTTTCGGAGCAATGCACCTGAATGTTATACAGGGGCTTTATGCCGCTTTAATAGGCGTTGTTCTCGGAATGATATACAGAAGAAGCAAAAATCTTGCGCTGCCGATGATGGTGCATGTTTGTTTCAACACGATAAACACGTTTTCGGGTGTTTATCTTGCTTCTGCCGGGCTGGAAATATATTTTCTTGTCGGCGGAGCGGTGGCGCTCGCGGCGGCGTTTCTTCTGACAGGCAGGAAAAAGTAAATTGGTGGGCTGAAAAAAGCCCGGGAAGGAGTAAAGAGTGGAAGGATTTAACAAGGTGTTGTCTGTAATAGACAACTGGGTGTGGGGTGTGCCGCTTATAGTGCTTATAATGGCAGCCGGCATACTTCTGAGTGTGAGAACGAAATTTGTGCAGATATTTCATCTGCCGAAGGCTCTTAAGTTTATGCTCAAAGACGAAGAGGGCGGCGAAGGTGAGGTAAGCAGCTTCGGTGCGCTCTGTACTGCGCTTTCCGCAACAATTGGTACGGGAAACATTGTCGGCGTTGCAACCGCAATAGCCGAAGGCGGCCCCGGTGCGCTTCTTTGGATGGAAATTGCCGCATTTTTGGGAATGGCAACAAAATATTCCGAGGGTCTTTTGGCTGTTAAATACAGAGAAATAGGCAAAGACGGCAGAGTTTTGGGAGGACCTTTCTATTACATAGAAAAAGGTCTTGGCAAGAATTTCAAATGGCTCGGAAAGCTTTTTGCAATTTTCGGCGTTTTGGCAGGTCTTTTGGGAATAGGAACAATTACGCAGATAAACGGTATTACAAGTGCTGCAAAGGGCTTTTTTGACCCCGGCGGAAACGCAACGGCATTTACGCTCGGCGGCATTGACTATTCGTGGGCAATAGTTATTTCGGGTGTTGTGGTGACGATTTTTGTTGCGCTTGTTGTAATCGGCGGTATAAAGAGAATATCTAAAGTTTCGGAACTTATAGTTCCTTTTATGGCGGTACTTTACGTAGGCTGCGCACTTATTCTTATATTTACGAATATAACAAAAGTTCCTGCGGCAATAGCTCTTGTATGCAAAAGCGCTTTTAATCCCCGTGCGGTACTCGGCGGCGCGATTGGTATAACGATTAAAGAAGCTGTTCAAAAAGGTGTATCAAGAGGTATATTTTCAAACGAATCCGGTTTGGGTTCGGCGCCTATAGCGGCAGCTGCTGCAAGAACAAAAGAACCTGTACGTCAGGGTCTGGTCTCCATGACGGGAACATTCTTTGACACAATTGTAATTTGTACAATGACGGGTCTCTCTGTTATACTTACGGGAGCTTATATACCTGCCATGAACGGTGAATTGGAGGGAGCGGCGGTAACAACGCTGGCATTCCAGAACGGCCTTCCGTTTTCGAACGGTGTTTGTTCTTGCCTTCTTATGATCAGTTTGGCATTCTTTGCGTTCACAACAATACTCGGCTGGGATTATTATTCCGAGAGATGCCTGCAGTATCTTGTAGGTGACAGAGAGTGGGCTCTTAAATCATACAAAGCGGTCTATATTTTAGCTGTTTTTGTAGGTCCGTACCTTACTGCGAAATTTGTCTGGACTCTTGCAGACATATTCAACGGACTTATGGCTTTGCCAAACCTTATAGCGCTCGTTGCACTCAGCGGAGTTGTTGCGGCTGAGACAAAGAAATTTGCGGATAAATATAAAAAACTCGGTTAAACAAGATTTTGATAAAAAGTCAGAGGGTGCAGCAAAACGATTTCGTTTTGCTGCACTTTTTTATATATTCAGAGTGAAAAAAGTTTATAAAACGCGGGACCTGTTGAAATTGGTATTTGTTTTGCAAAACATGACATTGCCTTTAGGGTATCTGTTATAGTATATGAA
>ERZ1034952.262-NODE-262-length-49199-cov-12.056243_pt1 | contig 49199 bp, 57 predicted proteins | sample MGYA00520625_ERZ1034952 | MGnify/ENA primary metagenome ERZ1034952 (study PRJEB33766, sample SAMN09781773) | gut metagenome | biome: gut microbiome | host: Homo sapiens | place: Madagascar | study: EMG produced TPA metagenomics assembly of the PRJNA485056 data...
CAAGTTGGCTCCACTTTTTTCACCCCTTCAAAAGTTTGTTAGGACAGGTGTGATTGGAACGCCTTGAAAAGTTCTTCCGTTTTGATTTTTTCATCGGCGGCGGTAACCTTGGCGACTGCCTCGGAGACCTGATTGTGAAGTTCTTTCAAATCGCTGATCCACAGTCTGTCATTTTCGATCTGCTGAATCAGCCCTTCCATTCGTTGCCTCAGTTCTTTCAGGACCTTCTGCTTCGTCTGCCGTGCTTCGGCAGCATTTGCCTTGATCGCGGTTTCAAGTCTGTTGCTCATTTCTGGTTCCTTTCTTGCGATTGTTTCCTGTAGGTGCGGTGCCCTTACCGCCCCGTTTACAGTGCATACAATGCCATGGAATACGCTTATATCCAATGAATTGCAAAAGAAATAGCAATAATAAATATGGCTTTATTTCATTGATTTTGAGGCAGTTGCATTTGCTATTCAAACAAAGAATGCTGTCGAAAAAAGAAAAGCAGATTTTTTTGCAGCATGATAACGGATTTATGCAAATCAGATAGAGTGATATTGGGGGAAATTATGCAGAAAAAATTTGGGGGCATTGCTCGCATAGCTCTGCTCATAAATTCGCTTTTGTTCGCAAAGTTACGGGGCGTGTTGCGCAAATGCGGAACCGGGTCGCATGCCCCTGATCGTCAGAAAAACTGTTCGCCGTCACAAAGGCCTTTCTGTGCGAACAACGGCGTGGGGCTATTTCCCCTTTTCTGCAGAGAAAAAGCCCGGCCGGAAGCGAACTCCCCAACCGGGCTTCATTTTTACTCGGAAACTTCGACGGTCACATCTTTGACGGAAAGTTCCGTGAGCTTTGCCTGCAGAGCCTCGTAAGACTTCTGGGCGGCGGCTTTCAACATTTCTCCCTGCTGAACCGTGATTTTACCGTCAGTGACGAGCTGTTCGATCTTCTGCTCGACGAGAACAGCACCGCCGGAGGTGTAGGCGATGTCGAGAATGGTGCCTACCGTTTTGTGGATTTCGGCGACCTTTTTCTGGGTGAAACAGGAGCATCCGCACATGACCGCCATGCCGAGGCCGAAGGCGATTGCGAACGCGAGAATTGCAGTGATTTTCTGTTTTTTCATCATGATAGAGTTTCCTTTCGGAATGGTTAACATTATTTCAGGTTTTCAAGGATTTTTTCGGAATCGGTTCCGGCATTCACCAGATCGACAGTTGCACCGTTGATCTGACGACCGATTTTGAGCTTGAGATTGCCATCGGAACTTGCCCCGGTGGTGTTTTTGTCTCCGCTCATCCCATTGGCATCGGCTTTGCCGGAAAGCTCCAATTCGACATTGTCACGTACAACGGCGGAAAGAATTTTTCCATAACGCAAGTTCAAAGACAGCATATAGTTGTTGGGATTGATTCCGACGTCAAAGCCGATGCCGTCCCCATACTGAATGGCGTTATGACCGCATCCGGTCAGGAGAAGCACGGCAGCAAACGCCATGGACACAAGATATACAACTTTCACACTTCACCTCTTTTCTTTTTGCACACGGCACATTCGCAGGGGGAACACCATGCCGTCCAACCGAACAGCTGACAGTAATTTCCGAATCTGCGAGCCTGGTTCATGACGATGTAGCGAAGCGGATTCCACCAGCTGTAATTAGCTTTCGCCACTGTGCAGCCATTGGTCTTGAACCGATTGTTGGATTCGGTGAATTTCTCTTTCGATCCGTCGGACTCATGCCATTCTATGTCGTGGATAAACGCCACAACTGATAGGCTCGGATGCAGGGTGGAAACAAGTCCCCTCAGCCACTCGGGAAAGGAATCCGGGCCGATGCCGTTGTAGATGGAACAAAGTTCCCGCATGTTGTATTTGCGGATGATCTCTCTATTTTCGAGCTGAAGTTCCTCCGCAAGAGCCTTCAGTTCCTTGATTTCTTTAAGCCGGTTCATCTTCCTCCTTTATGTTATTGATATTGCGGCTGTTCCCAGACGATTTCCTCATTGCGAACGGTCAGAACATCGCCTTCGTTGCCGAGTTTCAGGGAACGGATTTTTCCGTGCTTGACAAACAACACCGTTGGCAGGCTTCCCGCCGGCGGCAGAGAGTTCTCGTCAAACGGATCGTCGTTGATGATCGTCCAGATCGAGCCGTCCCAGACATAGAGTTTTCCTGTTGCGATCACAAAGTAAAATTTTGGGAGCGGAGCGAGAACCGACGCCCGCTCCTCCTCTGTGTTCAGGAACACAATGTCCGCCAGCGGAATCCGAAGCGTCCCGTTGTCGTAAAACAACTCGCGCGAATCGGTCGCCACAATAAACTGTCCGTCACTCACCGGAGCAGTCTGTGCTTGGAACTTTGTCCCGAGCCTGGGCTTGAAGTTCGGCATCATGCGCCTTCCACAGTCTGCCAGCTGAGCGGAGGAACATACACACCGTCACCCTTGATCTGAATCTGATTCTCCGCTTCGGCGGAGACTTTCAGAGTGGCAGTGATGGTTCCGCCGGAAACGTCCACGGAAATACTCTCCGTGTCTCCCGCCTCATACATATCAATGAGGTCACCGAGATCGACGTCGAACTTGGAGCCATCAGTCATTGTGAGGGAAAGAACGTGCGTCTCCGCATCGTAGGCGGCCGCGGCGAGGAACTGCTCGACAGGGAGATTGATTTCAATGGGAGTTCCGCCGTTCGTCGTGAACGTGAGTTTTCCGCTTGCACTGTCATACTCCGCTCCGTCGACCAGTCCCGTGAGCTGAAGCGGAGTGGTGGAGTTCGTCCCTTTTTTGACAGTGATCGTCTTGTTAGCATAAGTAACATCGGTGACCGCTCCGCCTCCTGCGACTACGCCTTCGATGGCGGTGTCAACGTAACTTTTTACCGCTTTGGCAGTCGGAACTTCGTCATCGCTGGCTGCGTCACCGATGACGGTGTTGATGGCCATCTGAATGGTGACCCATGCCGTTCCGTTCCATGCTTTCGCCTCCTTGGTTGCGGTATTGACATAGACAGTGCCGACCAGACCGGCGGCCGGGAATTCCGTCACCAGTTCGACGGGATGCGAATATGGAACCGTGCCTTTGAAAATGCGGTTTTTGTCGGTCAGAAAATAAAGGGTGCCGGAATCTTTGACCGCGAGCGCGGCATACTGAGCATCGGTGATTGCAAAAAACTGAACTTGACTCATGATGTTTCCTTATTCTTTATCCGGTATGGATTGCCATTCAAGGCCGGTACCGGGGGAAATGTTATTTTGAGAGAAACCGCCCGGGTTGAGGATGACTCGGACTTTGTCCGCATCCAGCCGAGCGGCAGTGATCGCCAGTCCGAGCGGTACGTTCCCGCCGGCGAGTGTCACTGCAGACTCCCGAACCGCGTCCCAATAGACCATGGCGCCGGGACTGAACGAACATCGGACGGGTTTGAGAACATCGAATATGCCGCTGAGGGCGAGGCTGCCCAATTCGCCGGCTTTGATCGGGATTTTCGCGACGCCGACAAGGTCGCCGAAAAAAACAATCTCACCGGCGGCGACATCCTTTCCCGGCACTATGTCGATGCTTTCACTGCGTTGGACATATCGGGCCTGCATGTGTGTTACTCCGAAACGACCGGCAGGAGCTGAATAGCCGGATCAAGGTAAACAAATCCGGTTGCGCTATACCAGGAAAAATGGATTTTGACATCGACATTCGAAGCCTGCTCGACGGCAATCGGCATTACCAGCTTGATCTGCTGCAGTTCTGAATCGTTGTTCCAGACGCTTTCGACGTCCTCCTGCCACTGTCCGGCAATGGAACTGAAGTAGGTCTCCTCTGTCCCGTCCGCATGAGTAACGGTGGCCTGAATCAACAGTTTCCGGCTGAGCTGATCGAAGTTGCTCATCCCTTTCACCGCTGCATAGAGGATCAGATTGTGCATCCCGGCCTTTTCGGCGGTCAGGCGGATGCCGGTGAATGGCGCCCGTCCGAGCGAGAGGAACCCGGAACCATCGGCGCTGTTATTATAGAGCTTCAGACATGCCGGCGCTCCGCCGGTACGGTGAACATTCCAGGTGTCGGTGATGTAATTGTTCGAGCGGCAGGTGTAATGACCGGAATCGCTTTCGTTCGCGCAGACGCAGTTATATCCGTTCCAAACATCAGTGGCCGTACTGCACTGATTGCTTTTCAATGCGCCGTTTGAAACATCCACATAAATGAAAGAGGAGTCCGAATAATTGGAACCGATCGCCGGATCATCGGCACTGCCCACCGTGTCGGCGTTCGCTTTGCCAAGGGTGAGCTGATGAACTCGAAGCGTGGTTCCTTCCGCCGCGCAAATGGCGTAGCCCGGATAAAAGGTCTCGACAGTGCTGATGTCCCCCGTGACGCGGCGCAATTTGACCGAGCCTTTGATCTCGCAATTATGCAACTGAGCACCGAAACAGTAGAGTGCCACACCGTGGGGATGATTCACCGTAATGCCGCTGACCATGACAGGTTCCCAACTGCCTTCACTATAGCTGCGTTCGCTGAAAGAAAGTTCCAACGCAGAATAGTAATTGTACCGACCGCAGTTATCGGTTCCATACTTGACTTGGTCGTAATAAAGACCGTTTCCTTCGTTATCCACACCATCCGTTTCCGCCATTTGAATGGAGATGTTTTTGACGCTCTTGCAATATCCCGGGGTCGTGATATTGGAAAAGCCGGAAATGGAGCAGATGTGTCCGTTGCTCTCAATGCGCCAGCACTTCGGCAGTTTGATGTCGATGTCCTCAATCCGGTATTCGTGATTGGAAAGGCATCGAATCATCGACTGACCTACGCGCAGAATGCCGGGTGTTTCGGTTCCGAGTTTCCGGTCGAGGATGTTGACCCGGAACTTCTTCAACAGACAATACTGATTCTTTGCCGAATAAAACAGACCGGGGAGATAACCCCAGGTGCCGTTGATCAGGATGTTGCAGGTGATGTTTTCGTAATGTCCGAAAGCATCCTCGCCACTCCCGTTTGTGAAACATAACGGAATGCCGCCGCTGGGACCGCTGTCTCCGCCGTACTGGCTGGAGGTCGCAAAAACCTGAATGTCGTTGGCGGTAATGAAGTGGGCGTTTTCGAGATAAATCGCGTGACCGTATCCCCCATAGTAATCGCTGCTTGAAACCATGTTCACAATACAATGTTTCAAAGAGAAGACTTTCGGAAACTTGGCTTCGATGTACGATTTGGCGCTCGATGTGGAGGTCTGTTCGGTGTAGTTCTCTTTGTCAATGTCGACTCCTTTGGCGCCGAACCGGCAATATTCGAAAATCAGCGAAGCCTCGTAGTTTTGATTCGGGAATTTGAAAATCGACGCATAGGCTGGAGTATTATCCCGAAACACATTGGCACGGTAAAGCACGAAGCACTTTGCCTGATCAAGCTGGAGCGATTTGACCGAATCGCCATAAGGCTCTGAGCCGGTGTCGGCTTTGAGGTTGGCATACTCAGCGGCGTCCGCTCCCCAGGCGGCGCGGGCTTCAGGCGGAACAAACTGCCACATAGGATCGCTTTCCTTGGGCATTCCAAGAAACATCAGATGGGTAATGTCCGCATTACTGCCCTGCGGAAGTTGTACCGCATTCTCTTCTGCGGTACGGCGAATCAAAAAACAGGTCGCATTTTCAATATCTCCGGCTGAGGCAGGGAGGACATTCAACGGGGTTGCGGGATCGGTTCCGTCGCCGTTGTCGGCGGCGGAGGGATCGACGTACTTCACCACAAAGTTCGTGTTGGAAAAAAGCATGAAAAGATTACTCCTTTATTCGATCGGAATTGCAAAATGGTCGGGGATGATGGGATAGTCGCTCGGCTTGATCTCCGCATCGGCTTCGGGGATATCGGCCTCGGGGAGTCCGGTCAGTCCCTTGCCGCTGCTACCGCCGCCGACCAGCGAAGCGGAGCGCAGGGTGTTGGGATTGATGGTGCGGAAAGACACACTGCTGACCAGCGCTTCGTCCGTATCGGTTCCGGGCAGAACCCGCCAGGCGACGGTTCCGTTGCGGACGCAAAGCACCTCGTCCTCTTCGCCGAGCGGAACGCCGCGGACAACGTTATTCATGACCAGCAGCAGTGCGGGCTGAACAGCGGGAAAGGACTGATCGTCAAACCCGGCCCCGTTGGTTCCCGGTTCCCCTTTCGGGCCGGGATCACCCGGCAATCCGCGCGGACCGATGATGCCTTGAATGCCCTGTTCGCCTTGAGGACCAACCGGACCGGCAGGACCGATGTCACCTTGCGGACCGACCTCTCCCTGCGGGCCGACTTTGCCCTGCGGTCCCTGAATGCCCTGTTCGCCCTGGGGGCCGACCGGACCGACGTCGCCCCGGTCGCCTTTCGGCCCCTGGGGGCCGATCGGGCCGGGTTCTCCCTGTTCGCCTTGAGGGCCGGTGTCGCCGATATCACCTTTCGCCCCTTTTTCCCCCGGTGGTCCCTGAATGCCTTGTTCGCCCTGAGGGCCGGGTTCCCCCTGTGGACCGATCGGACCGATGTCACCTTTTTCGCCCTTGTCGCCTTTGATACCCTGTGGACCGACCGGACCGACATCGCCTTTAATGCCCTGCGGACCGATTTCCCCCTGTAACCCTTGGGGCCCCCGGAACGGAATTGCCTCCGACCAATCCCCGGCGGCATCGGAAAGTTTGACATAAAGGTTGCCGGACCCGGTATCCATATATGAGAAGGTTTCGACGGCATCATCGTACAAAAGCCGCTCTTCGAAACTTCCTGCAGCGTCGATTTTGAAGGCTTCACCGCGTTCGCCCTGTTCTCCCTGCGGACCTGCCGGGCCAATGTCTCCTTGCGGTCCTTTTGCACCGGTGCTGCCTTTCTCGCCTTGCGGTCCGACCGGGCCAATTTCACCCTGATCGCCTTTCTCTCCTCGAGGACCGGTCGGGCCAATCGGGCCGACATCACCGACTTCTCCCTTCTCCCCCTTGGGACCAGCCGGGCCGACGTCGCCCCGGTCGCCTTTCTCTCCCTGCGGCCCCCGGAACGGAATCGCAGGTGACCAATCCCCCGCCGCAGCCGATTGTTTGAGATAGACGTTTCCAGAATCTACATCCATGTAGGCGAAATTCACGTTGGCGGCATCATACCGGTCGCGTCCGGCCAAAGTACCGGTCGCGTCGATTCTAAAGGCTTCGCCGCGTTCTCCCTTGTTGCCAGTGCTCCCCTGCGGCCCCGGCACTCCTTCCGGCAGCATGATCGCCGTCGACCAGAGTTGATCCGGATGCTGCGGATTGCGAATGCGGATGAAACGGTCATCCACCGACTGCGCATCGTGCCAGTTGACGGTCCCGGTAGCGCTGAATTGAATCTCCAGCCCGGCTTTGAGTAGCGCATAAATCTGTTCGGAGGAGAGCGTCCGGTCCGGCAGTGGCTCAGGAGAACCGGTGCCGTCGTCGCTGCGCCGGTTGCGAACGGTCATATTGAACTGCCAGACGGCGGATGGCGCGGTTTGCCCCGGATCAATGCCGATCAATTCGGCACCAAGATTCAGCGACTGCTGACTGCCGATGGCTTTGACCAGTTCTGCCGTATTGAGCTGGTCAAACTTTATGTGCAGTTCATTTTTCGTACTGGTGATGGATGTGGTTTCGATCTGCGGCGGGGTATTGGTATCCCAATCGCTGGCGAGGACGAGTTTCCAGGTACGGTTTTCCAAATCCGCAGCCGGATATGCTAGACCATTCGAGGAGAAAATTTTCAGGACCAGCGTGGTCGGCATGCCGCGAATGATGGTCGGCAGCGTGGTAGTTGCCTTTTTCGAATCATCAACCAGTGTAGCGGTCAGCCGGTTGATGAGCAGATTAGCTGTGATGCTTTCCATTGGTTATTCTCCCGAAGTCTGAGGAATCAGCTCGATAGCCGGGTCGATATAAACATATCCGGACATGCTGTACCAGCAGAAGTAGATACGGACATCCACCGGTTCTGAGTTCGGCAGATCAAGCGGCAATTCCAGACATCTCTGAGTCAGGTCTGAATCATTGACCCATTCCGAGACGGAATCGTCCACCCAGCGACCGTGAAGCGTACTCCAGTAGGTCCGGTCGTAGCCATCCGCATTCTTCACGGTTGCGGAGATCATGAAACGACGGAACATATCAGCATCCTCGGGGTACCCCTTGTAGGCGATGTGAGCTTTCAGCATGTGCCTGCCGGTGGTGGTGGGCGTCAACTGCATCCCCTTGAACGGGCGTCTCCCGAGAACCATCGTCCTCGTGGTATTATAATTATTGTTGTAGAGCTTAAGCGCCGCTGCGCCGCCTCCGGTGCGATGTACGCTCCAGGTGTCGGCGATGCCATTGGGACAACGGAAACAAAAATGGCCATCTTCACCCTCGTTATTACAACCGAACCCCTGGTAGATGTAATAATCGTCACTGCTCTGGTATGTCAGCGGGCGAAGCGGAATGTTGCATTTATCGACGAAAACATTCGCCCGATTGTTGTAAGAGGTGCCGACGGCGGGTTCCTGATTGTAAAGATAGGCCGGGTTGTCAATGTTGACGAACAGATCTTTGATTCGGACATGACTGCCATCGTATGCCCACAGCGCATATCCCGGAAACCAGGTCGACAGATGATCGATATCGGCTATGGTGTAATAACACGTCATCGACCCTTTCAAGGTGGCATTGGTCAGGCGCGCATTGTAAATATACAGCGACCGGCCGCGCGGATTGATCACAGTGAGGTTGTCGACAACCGGAACCTTGGCGTAAGTTTCGCAGTCGCGGTTACTGAATTCCAAATGTGCGGCGACATAGTCGTCACCGCTGTTGGATGCATCAGAAAAACTGATCGGAGAGCCGATGGCGTTTTCTTCGTCCTCGCAGAGGGTGATAGTGATGTTTTTCACTTCTTTGACCACACCAGGCACATATGTTCCGGAAAAACAATCCGCCATATAGAGAACCGGCGAGGTACAGCGCCAACACTGCGGAATATTGACCGTGATGTTTTTGACCGAGAAATCCCGCAGATAATTGAAAGTCAGCAGAGATCTCTCAATATAGAGGTTGGCCGGGCGTACCGCGCTCAGCCCGCTCGAAAGCTCAATGGAGATATTTTCAATGCGGGCGTTTAAATATCCATTCAGATAGATTAGCTGAGGAACATATTCATAGGTCCCGTTGAAAAGCAGAGTCTGAGAAACATTGCGGATCACGCATTCGATGCCGTCTCTGTTGTCGTCCGAAAGCGACAGCGGATAGTAACTATATGAGGAATAATTCATCGGCGAATAGACCTTGATGTCCTCGACGTGAAGAATTTCCGAAAAGCGACAATAAATTCCGTGGGGATTGTTGGTATTCCCGGTTATCGCGTGATTGATGACGCAGTCACGGATATTGAGCATCCGCGCATAGTAGATGTAAACGTAGGACTTCAGGCGGCTGGTCGTGAGAGCGCCGCCGCTGTAAGTCGGGTCATCGACATTGATCCCCCGGCTGCCGAATTTGCAATGCTCGAAAGAGAGGCACATCTTATATTCATTGCTGTTCGAAAAATAGAGGATATAATTGTCCGCATTGATCCCGTCGCGAAACAAATAGATGCGATGCAACAGGAAATGCCGGAGGTTCGGGAGCTGAAAGGTACCGTTGGCGACGGTACTTTTCGCATTGGCATATTTGGCTTCGTCCGCTCCCCAGGCGCTTTTTGCTTCCTCGGGGACGATATCGTACATCAGATCGTCCGGCGTCGGCATGCCCATCAGGAGCAGGTTGTAAATCTCCGTATTGGTGCCGTTCGGAATCGTCACGGAAGCTGTCTCATCAGTCCGGCGAATGATGTAGCAAGTGTCCGTTTCAAACGCATCGGCAGTAGCAGGAAGATTTTTCAATGCCAGAGCAGGAGTCGAGCCGTCCCCTCCGATGGCAATCGAAGGGTCGACATAAAGCACATTGAAGTTGACTGTGGAATAAAGCATAGGGCGTTCATCCTTTGAAGGTGGAATAAATTTCGAAGGTAGGAGCTGCGGGGATGGCGGGGATGATCATGACATTGAGACCGAGATTTCCGAACGCCGACCCACCGCCGTTTGTCCAGGGAGACAGCCGGGTTCGAGCGTTGATGATCGAGTAGTTGCTGAACACATCGTTGGAAAGCTCGGTCTCCTTAAAATTTACGATGACTTCGCCGTCAATCCCCTTTCTGATCGTTGCATTTTCAAAGACGATCCGTGTCACTTTTGTCACGGAGGTGTTCTGGTCGGCAACGAGGACGTCGCCATAAACCGTTGCATCGTCGCCGAGATATTTGACCCATTCAGCATTCGCAAAGTCTGACCAAGTGGGATTGGCGATCGGCATCCGGGAGATGATTTCCGCGCGATATTTGAGCGAGTTTACCGGAGTCAGTGAAAATCCCTGACCGTCGTTCTGGGCAGCATAAGCCACGTACAAGTAAGATTCGGTTCCCGTATCTCCTTTCTTTCCCTCGGGAATTCGAAAGTCAAAAACCGCCTGGCTGGAACTTCCGGAGTTGCTGACCGCCACCGCCGAACCGGGCGAGCCGGTTGTGACTTTGCCCACTGTAATAGTTGCGGCATCGCCTTTGACTCCCTGCGGGATAACAAAGTCGAGGGTTGCATCATGTTCATCACCGGAATTGGACACGGTTGCCGATGATCCGGCAACTCCGGTGGTAACGCTGCCGACTTTTACGGTTGAACGTTCGCCGCGCGGTCCGATGATCAATGGCAATGTTTCGCTCCACTCCTGGCCGATTGCGGCATTGCGGAAATGGTAGTACCGTGCCGACTGCGGTGTTTCAGTCAAAACGGTCTCAACAGTGGTTTCACCTGTCGTCTCATCGGTGTGAGTGATCTCCCGTGTTGGAGAAAAAGCATACCATTCGCTGCCATCGTCGGAAAGCTCGACTTCGAGCTTGGCGGCAAAAAGTGCCCGAATCTGAGGAGCGGAATAGTTGCCGTCCTCGACCGGCGTCGGCGAACCGGCTCCGGCGTCACCACGGCGATTTCGAATGGAAATGTTGAACTGCAGCAAATAACTCGGGGTCGTTTCGCCAACCTCGAAGCCGACAAGCTCACAGCCGAAGGTTTTACTCTCGGCCGAACCAAGCGCCATAATCATTTCTTCGGTGTTGGTTTCGGTCAGAGGGATATGAATTTCGTTGCCGGAAACGGTGATGCCGTCCGAAACCCGGATCTGCGGCGGAGTGTTGGTTACCCAATCGTCGGCGATGACAAAATCCCACGAAGCGCACTTGAGCTGGGCGGCGGGAATCGGTTCTCCTTCACTGTCGAGCAGTTTCAGGATCAGTTCAGCGCGCATGCCTCGTGTCAGCGCCGGAAGCGAACTGATAGTCTGATTATAAGCATCCACGAGCTTGGCGTCAACGCTGTCCGCACGCAGAAACATGGTGATGATTTGCATGAAAACTCCTTATGAGTTGGCCTGAAATTTAAATCCTTTTTCGACGCCGAAATCAAGTACGCAATAAGCAGTGCCTTCGTAGCCGGTTTTGGCTGAGCGTCCTATTTCGCGCGAATACCCGGAAAAATTGCCGTCGCTGTCATAGTTTGATTTATACTTGCTGCTTGGAACCGTGGAATTCCGGGGAATGGAATCGACATTGCCGAGCTTGATGTCAAGCTCCATGTCATTGCTCCAATGGGTTACAAGAGTTGTAATTCCTTCAGTCAGGCCGGAACCGGTCAGATCCAATGTGGAACTTTGAAGTTCTTGTGAATACGGAACCGGGTTGACCGGCTTGGAAACCTTGAAGCGAAAGATCAGATCGCATTCTGCCGTCGGATGCGGTTTCAGGGCCTTTTGGATCACGAGTGAGCGGGATTGAGCATATCCGCAATAGCCGTTCTTGCCGTCACGATCCTTTAGGTAATCAGTATTTCCTGACCATGCATAGAATTCTTGCGGAAAACTGTAAAATGTATCCTTGCGTGGGGCGCCTTCCATCACTTCGCGCATTACCGTCGAAATCGATTCCGAGAACGGCGGGTCGTGATGAGCAGCGGAACGTGAGAGGGCTGTCCCGCATATTCCAGTGAAATTGACCATTGTGAGCTTGTTGATGACATTTCTCATGAAAGTGAACCATTCGCTCCACTTATCGGTGGTTGAACCGACACCGGGATGCTCACAGACGCGGCAATCCTCAGCTTCAATCAAATCCGAATAAGTCCACATTTTCGGAAAATCGGACAAATCTTCTTTGTAATCGGTAAATTCCTGATTGACAAAATTCGGGGCGAGCATGTTAATCTCTTCCCGCAGAGCGGACATGGCGGCTACCGACAACGGCCGATAGGGCATAATCGCAAGTAAGGCATCGTTAATTTTCCTTTTAACCAAAATCGCCCGCTCGATGATCGCTTCACGCAAAGCAACGGCATAATCAATGTTCGCCGGGGCGGGCTTCTCCCAGTTCATCTCTTTATCGTGCCAAGAGGTCGGCAGAGTGTACTCAATTACCTCCATATCGCCACTTCCCCCATGTATGCCGGAGCCGATTCATTGCCCTGCACATAATCATAGAAGGTCAAAGTCAGATTGGAACCGGTAATTTCGGAATCTTCCGGCTTGCAAAATGTGAAAGTGACCGAAAACTTTTTATCCGGTTCCTTGCCTTCCCACCAGCCGCCGGAACTATTGACAGTGCCGATTATCCATTTCCCGCTCTCGTAACGGATAGAACCATAGGTATAATGACTCGCGATCCGGTTGAAACTGCGGACGTAATAGCTCCCTTGGTTGTCTCTCCAGCGCGGCAACCCCACGCTCTTTGTCCCGGTTTTGCCGCACTTCGGCTCGTATTCGCCACACAGTACACCCTTGGTCGACTGCCAGCGCGGGAACCAGAAATAAACCGTCTTATTGCTGCCGCCATTGTTGCGGTTAGTGCCGCGCGGTTGAAGATAGGAATATTTCCCGTCCCCGACGGAGGGAACCGAACCGGAATAAAAAGAATCGCCTTCAAATTTTTGTGTTTCCGAATTATAGACTTCCTTAGGCTCATAGCCCGGAAATACATTGCTCAGAACCCAACCGCAACTTTTCGAACAGTAAAAGTACGTTGAGCTGTATTGCCAATAGATATAACCATTGACGTCATTATAAATCGGAGTAAAAATATTGTTGTCGATTTTTAACTGGTAAGACCAGAGTTGCTGGGTGATAATGTAATTGCCGAGGTTGGAATTTCCGTGATAAAGAACAAGGAAGCCTTCATCCGTGCCGACTCCCCGCCAGTATCCACGTTGCAAAACGTATCCGGGGATCGTGGGGGATCGCATCATGGTTGGAACGTAGTGGAAACTCATGATTCATTCCCTCCGGTCACTTTGAGCATCGCCCGATGGCCGATGATCCAACTTCCTGCAGGAAGGGTGGAGTTCAGCGCCAATTCGGCCAAATAAAGAATCCCGCTGCCGGTGGCTTCCGAGTCTTTGCCTTCCGAGTAGACATTGACCTCGTAACCAGCTCCAAGCGAGCCACGGGCAACCTGACACATGACAACTTTATCGTCGTCGCCGCCGCCGGAACCGGCTCCGCCGAGCTGCAATAAACACCACTGATTTCCTGAGTTACCGCCTTTCCAGATGATGCGGGCGACACCGGTTCCAGCAGAACGCATCCCCCCGGCAGAATTTCCTGGAATCGGCTCTGCAAACTGATGCTCTGTGTCAAGGATGCTGACCTGTGCCGGCACCAGCCCCAGCAGAAGTGCCCGCCCGATCTTTTGCGATGCTATCGGTTCGAGCAGAATTGCATAAGGCTGTGGCGGGTCGGCTTCGACCGCCTTGCGTCCGAGAAAAACCGGTGTCCGGCACTTGAACTCCTGCAGACTGGTGGCGGGTTTGATCAGAATATCCCCAAGGGCCATGGCGGAAAATTGCGGGAAAGTGGAACTTTCGCCATTGCGAACCAAAATGGTGCCGCCACCGAGACCGCCTTTGAGAATATTTCCCGAACTGTCGCTTTGAATGCTGCTGACATAATTTGCGGCATCAATAAAACTGTTCCAGGTCGAGGCCGCAATCTCGATCTCCTGACCCGGTTGTACTTTCGTTATCAATTCTTGATCCCCAATCCGCCGAAATCGGCAAATTCATAGACTCGCTCGACATAGGCGGCCACCGGTTTTTTGATCAATGATTTCTGATCACTGGAGATATCGTCGGCATAACGGACCCACAAGTAATCCCAGCCGAATTTCTCCTTGACCGTAAGGCTGCCGACCTGCAAACTTTCCCGGTTCGGAGAGACAGCAAAACGGAATGATATTTCCCAATGATCGCCGGCATGTTTTCCGCGCCGGGTTCCCGACGCACCGAGAAACAAAACTTCCCCGGGGTTATATCCCCGGAAGTTTTTGGAATTGACCTTCCCGGTCAGCTCGGCGAGGCGCTGCTTATACCGTGTGCTGACCTTGCTGGGACGGAAATAGTGCGTTTCACTGAAATTCATCATCGGCATGGAAATGTCGACGCCGTTTACACTTCCTTCGTTATCCACCTCAATGGCTCCGCCGAAATCAGGAGCGGTCGCGGGATATTTTCCCACCGTTTTAAGGCTTTGCGAAATATGCCGGGAACCTCCTCCCGTATCAAAAGCAAAAGAAGGTTCGGGATCATCCTGCGATGAGCCGTCTCCGAAAACATTTATTTCGTAAAGGGCACGAACCTTAAAGGTGTCTTTATTGATGCGTTCATCAATTTCAATGGTATTTAATTTCAAATTTTGATAGGTCGAAGGGGCGGCTTCCCGAACTGCGATAAGCGCGGTGCTTTCGTCTTCAACCTCGAAGACCAGATAAGGAACCTCAAGCGTGGTCAGGATGCCTGCGGAATCCATCGCCTGATTAAGATCGAAAAAACATTTCTCTACACGAATAGACATATCGCTCCTCTATTTGAACGAGCCTATCCCGCTGCTTTTTTTGAGCAGCGTATTGGCTTTTTTAGTGTTATCCGCAATGGCCTCGGTGGCCTTGGCGGTACGGTCGGCGGCACTTGATTCCCCCAGATTTTCCAACGCGGCGGCAAGGAAGGCTCCCTGCGGTTTCGACGCTCTCTCCGCCGCCTCCCGGGTACCGTCCTGAGCCGAACGCAGGCGGTCGGAATATTTGTCCACCATCGACTCCGCACGGGTGTATGCGCTGTGAGCGTCATCCAGTTTTTTGCGTTCGTCATCATTGATCTTTCCGTCCGCCTGCGCATCCCGCAGTTCCTTTTCGAACTGCGCTTTTGCCGCCGCCGCTTCTTTCTGATATTGAGCAATCAATCCTTCCAGCATCTGCTGTCCGGCGGCTGGATCGTTTTTCAGCGTTTCATCGATTTTTCGATCCTGCGCCGCTTCGGTGCGCCGATCCTGAATGCTCTGTTCGGACTCCTGAAAGCGCTCCTGATAGAAAGCAACATCATCCTTCATTTTCCGAGCGGCTTTTTCCCGCGCCTTGGCGATGCGGTCTTCCGCTGTCTGATCCGCTCCGGCGAGTTTCCCCTCCAGTTCCGCGATCTTCGCCTTGTCCTGTTCTTTTTCCGGCCTGGATTTTTCATAATCCAGCATCGTCTGAATCAGCTGTTTGTATTCGTCGCGAAGCGCAATGATGTCGTCGATCTCATTTTCAAGTTCGCTTTTTCGTTCCCGTGCAAGCTGCCTGTCAATTTCGGCGACACGTTTTGCGGCTGCGTCCGCGTTGTCGGATGCCGCCTGTCGGCGTTGTTTTTCCGCCTCGACTTTTTCCTCGGTTGACGTTCCGTCACCTTCTTCCCCGGTCGTTGCGCCGGGCTTGCCTTCCTGAACCGCCTGACGGCGTTTCTGCAATGCTTGAATCTTCTGACGGTACCCCATGGCACGATCGCCGTTGGCTTCGAGTTTCTTCTGCGCTTCTTCCTGTCTGCCGGAGATCTGCGACCAGAGGTTGTTGTTCCAGTAGGAGAGCAGAGCCTCATTTTCCGCTTGAAGTTCCTTGAGGTTGGCTTCCAGTTCGGCGATTTCCGCATCCAGCTCCCCAAGGGTCGCCGCCTTCATGGCTTCATTGAACTTGTCCTGCGCCGAAGCGGCAAGATTCAGTTTCCCGGTGATCGTGTCGATCCCAAGCCCGAGGTCGCTGTAGGCTCCGTTCAGCGTATTGACAATGGTTTGCGCTTCCTGCTGTTCCGCGGCGGTCAGCTTTTCCTGTTCCGCCAACTGCATGAGTCGTTCCAGCTGAGCAAGATGCGTCTCCTTCTGCGGATCGTTTCCGGCTTGAATGATTTGTGCGGCTGCGGTAAATTGCCTCTGTGCTTCCGTCAAGGCGACGATACGCCCCCTGACCGTATCCACGGAAAGTCCGAGGTCGCCGTATTTTGCCCTGAGCTGTTCCAGCAGGGTGTTTGCCTCCGCAATTCCGGACGCGTCCAGCTTCGGCATTTTGGAAAGTTCCTGCAGACGGCTGACCTTCTCCGCGTCCTCCGTTCCGGAGACTTTGAGGGAAAGCTCCCGGAGATTTGCCGCAACGCTGTTTAGCCGGACGATCTTTCCCGCAGTCCGGTCGACCGCAACTCCAAGATCGCCGTATTTCTTCGACAGTTCTCCGATCAGGCGTTCCGCGTCATTCTGCTGATCGACATCCAGTGTGACTTCCAGTGACAACGCTTTCAATTTCCGCAACTTGTCAAGGTCGCCGCTGTCCTTGACAGAAAGCTCCATGGCTCCGATCCGGGATGCCGCCGCCCCCAGCGCGGTAATCCGCATGGCGTTGTCACTGATCGTGATCCCGAGGTCGCCGTATTTTTTTTGCAGTTTGGATGCCAGCATACGCGCTTCCGCCATCTCGGCATTCGTCAGTTTCTGCTTTGCCGCCAGCTGCTGGAGCCGTTCCATGCGGATTTCATCCGTTTTGCGGAGCTGGTCTCCCTTTTCCCGAAGCGTGCTCATCTTGTCAGAAAGCTGCGCGGTATAGGTTCCGGCGCGGGAAAGATAGATGCACACACCCGCCAGAACCGCCCCCAGCGCAATCAGAGCAACCGCCACCGGGTGAGCGGCAATAAAGCTCATGACCGCTCCCAGAGCCACCATTGCCGCAGCCGCGACCTTGGCTGCCCCCGCCAGCAGGAAGTTTCCCACCGCAACTGCGGATACCGCAACCACGGCTTTCAGATTCGCCGCCGTGAAAAGCGCGGTCACGGCAATTCCGGCTTTGCGGACCTGATTCAATGCCACAGTTCCCGCCGTGCAGAGCGCTTCCGCGACAGTTTGCGCTTTCACTGCGACAGTTGCCGCAATCGATGCGGCCGTGTAGGATTTCAGAGCGCTTGCCATGGCCGTCCAGGCGGTTGCCAGTGCGCGTCCCGCCGCCATAGCTCCTTCTGCGACAGCCTGCGCCTTGAGTGCCGCCGCTGCCGCGATGGAAGAGAGTGTCAATCCCTTCAGGGCGTTCGCCATGGCCGTCCAGCCCGAGACCAGCGCCGTTTTCACCGCTGCCGCCGCTTCGGCCGCCGCCTGTGCTTTCGTCGCGGCGGTTGCCGCGACGGCGGCTAAACTGAAGTTTTTCAGCGCATTTGTCATGACTCGCCATTTGGCTGCCAGTGCCGATTTCGCTGCCGCGGCGGCTTCGGCATTGCTCATCAGAATGATGCTTGCCCGCGCCCGGTTCGCAGATGTCGAGGCAAGCCCCAAAGCCGCACAGAATTTTTCCGTACCGACCATCGCCGGAATCGCCGTATTGCGGTAGTCTGAGAACGACTGCGTCAACAGCGTAAAGGAGGTCTTGAGTGCTGTCCCCTGCGCAATGGCCACCCCCTGAAGGAAAGTGAAACCCTTGATCGCCGTCTGAACTACGGCGATTCCGGCCGCAGCCCCTTTGGCGGCGACTCCGATGGCAATCAGACCCACAGCAAGGCCGGCCGCCCCCGCCACCGTCACGGCAAAGGCCGTCACAAGCCCCCGGTTCGCTTCAATCCATTGGGTGAAGGCGTTGATGACCGCCGTCACTTTGACTATCAGCGGCTGAAGTGTCGAATTCATCGCATCGGCAATCGCATTCATCGCTCCTTCCACTGCGGAAAGCAGAAGGCGGAATGCGCCGCCGAGTCCGGCATCCATCTTTTTGGCGGTGTCCGCCGCAACTCCTTCCACATCCTGGAGCTTGGCCAGCATCGCATCCAGTTCATCGGTATTCGCCGTCAATGTCAGACCGGCAAGTGAACCGCGAATATCAAAAATGTCCTCGGCAAATGCCAGCTTTTCGGCGGTGGGCATGGTGCTCATTGCCTTGGCGATGTCCCGCATGATTTCCGCCATTTTGCGGAGATTTCCGTTTGCGTCGACTGTTTCCACACCCACGGAACGGAGCTGATCCTGAACTTTCACTTTGGCAAACTGCGAGAAACTCTTGCGCAGAGCCGTTCCGGCGAGAGATCCTTTGATGCCCATGTTCGCAAGAACCGCGATCGCCGCACTGGTTTCCCGAATCGACTCCCCGGCGGCGGCCGCCTGCGGTCCGCCCATTTTCAACGCCTCAAAGAGGTCAATCAGTGTCTGGGCTGAACTGTTCGCAGTGACCGTGAGAACATCGGCGACGTCACTCATCTGCGACGCTTCAATGCCGAAGATCCGCATGCTGTTCGCGGCGATGTCGCCCGCTTCCGCAAGTTCCGTTCCCGTTGACCGGGCAAGATTCAGCACCGCATCGATGGATGCCTGGATTTCCGTCGGCGAGAAGCCCATTCGTCCCAGCGACACCATCGCATCCGCAGCCTGCTGCGCGGTATAGGAGGTGTCACGTCCGAGACGCTGCGCGGTCTTGGTCAATGCCTTGAAATCGGCGTCGGTCGCCTGGGTAACCGCCTGCACAAGACGCATGCTGTCATCGAAACCGGCGAATGACCGGGCCGCCATCACCAGCGGTGCGGCCATTGCACCCGAGAGCATCAGGAGATCTTTCCCGACATTCGTACAGGTTCTTCCAAAGTTTTGCAGCTGAGCCTGGGCGCTCGTCAGATTCCGCTGAAGTTTGCTGGTCTCGGCGGTTACCTCGACATATGCCCGGCCTGCTCGGATATTGCTCGATAGGGACATGTGGATTCCTTCTGTTTCAAGTTCATGTTGAAACACCTGCACTTGATTTTTTTTCAAAGCGGGTTACATTAGGCATTGATGAAGCAATACTGTTGATCTCGAACCGGGAGGAGAATATGTGTCAGCTTGACAGACTGCGCCGCTTAAAGGCTGAAATCTACCAGATTGCCCGGAAGCATAATGCAAGCAAGGTCTATGTCTTCGGTTCCTGTGCCCGGAAAGAGGAGACCCCCGAAAGCGATGTGGACTTGCTTGTAGATTTCACACCGCATGCAACCTTGTTTGACCAGGTGCATATCCAGGATGAAATTGAAAACCTTCTTAACTGCAAGGTCGATGTTGTTTCCAAGCGAGGTCTGCATCCGTATATTCGAGAGGGTGTTTTAGCAGAGGCCGTGATCTTATGAAAAAACATGACAATGGCGTTTTTCTGCTGCATATAGCATCCTCTTTTGAGAAGATTCTGCTGTATGTGAAGGACATGACAGAAAACGAGTTTTCTACGAATTCTCTCGTTCAAGACGCTGTGGTCAGGAATTATGAGATTATTGGAGAAGCCGCCAAAAACGTTTCAGAAGAATTCCGTGTCCAACATCCAGAAATTGATTGGCGAGGCATGGCCGGTTTTCGGGATGTCCTGATTCATCAGTATTTCGGTATTGACTTGATAAATGTTTGGAATATTTCTCAAAATCAAGCAGAGAAGGTTCTGAAACAAATCACTGCTTTACCGGAATATGGAATTGCAAAAGCAAATCTGTCCGACAAGGTTTAATTCTTTCCTTTAACAAAGACGTCCCGCAGAACGGAAAGGGGCGCTTTCAGGAAGGCCTTTTCTTTCACGGTATACGGGTTGAAATCTTCCGCTTTTACCGCCTTGTTCTTCTTCGGATCGCGCATCAGGTTGACGATGAGCGCCATCAGGCTTGCAGTCTGCTCCCATTCAAAGCGCCCCCGCGCATCCGCGAGGGCGGCAAGTTCCCGAAGCGTCAGGGGGTCGGGATTGACTCCGGCGATTCCGGCGAGACGGAGGATGAGATCGTCAAGCGATCGAGGGCCTGATCGATTTTTTCGTCGAATGCCGGATCCTCGAGAAGTTCCGTCAGCGCCTGCTTGCTTCGCGCCTCGAAGCGGCGGCTCGCGTCGAGGATCTTCCGGAACACCTTTCGCTTCGCCTCGGGGAAAAAATCGATGATCTCGTCCAGCAGAGCCGTCGCGGCAAGCTCAATGGCGTCGCCTGCCATGGCGCGGCCGAATTCCTCATCGGTGATTCCTTTTGCATCCGCCTCGGGCTTGCAGACCGCAAAAAGCACATCGACCAGAAGAACGGGATCAGCCGCAAGACGTTCCAGCAGTCCGACGTTCGGAGTTTTCCCGCTCTCCATGGTGATGATGTTTGCCAGATCCACACCGCAGAGGGCGCGCACCCGTTTAATCGTGCCGACCGTGACCGAGAGCGTCCAGGTTCGGCCGGTATTGTCTGTGAAAGTTTTCATGTGTCAGTTGCTCCTTGGATGATTGATTGCCTGCATACGGGGAAACGGATGCTCTTATCCGCCGACACCGCCTCCGCTTCCCTTGGTCCACTGGGGCGCACGTTCCGAGGCGGTCGGTTTGGCGGTGACGCTCACAGAAAGCGCTTCCTCCAGAGGCTGTTCAATCGAAAATCCGGTGATGGAGAAGTCCGCGTCAAGACCGGTTCCGTTGCCGTCCGTGACAAACAACGCCATCGGCGTGTTGTTGAAGTAGGCGTCGGCAAAGGCGTTGTAGTCCTCATCCTCCGTGTCGTAGAGGATTTGAAATTCCAGCGACGCCTCTTTCAAAGTTGCGACCGACGCCCGCCACCCCTTCGTGGCCCGCGTCGTGACGTCGGCGTCGCCTGACTCAAGATTCAAGGTCAAATCCTTGACGTTTTTGACCTCGGTGGAGCCGGTGGTTCCGGCGGGGCCGCGCATCAGAATTGCATCAAGGCCCAGTACAATAGCCATAAAAAATCTCCTCTTTATTTTTTGACAGAATTTTCCCAGAGTGCCGGGAGTTTCGGAAGCGTCTTTTCCAGAGTTGGACCCATGAGCGGCCGTCTGGGATAGCGCCGTTTGCGGTAAATTCCGCCGAATTCATGCGCAGTCATCGCTGTTCCGATGAAGGATTCCGCCGGTCCGATCACAACGGACGGGCGCTGTTTTTCCACACCGAACAGCAGCGATTGCTTCAGAAGTCCGCGCCGGGTGTTCGGCGGTGTGCCGGGCATGGAGGCCTTCTGACTCTGTGAAACCCGGTTGCGGGCGGATTTCCGGATGTAAGCTCCCGCGCGCCGCAGTGCTGTTATATTGCCGCCTTGAACGGCAAGCAGGATCCGCCTGTCGTCAAATTCAATTCGGCATTTCACGATTTCAACACTTTGAATACGAGTTCAATGACGCTGGTGAACTGCCCCCGCTCACGCAAATGCTCCAGACTGTAGATGGGGTTGTAAATGACCGAAACACAGGTTCCTCCGGCAAGTTTCCGGTTCAGGAAGCCAAGTCCGAGTTTTTCCGCAAAACGCAGCATTTCATCCAGCGCATCCTCCCGGCATCGTTTCAATATGCCGATCTGCACTTTCGGCAGTTCCTCATGGGCCGCGCGGGAAAGTGTCTTGTACTGTGTTCCGGCCGGAACCACAACGATCCGCAGATCATCCAGATCACGCAATTCAAACTCCGGGAAATAAAGCAGCTCGGCTTTATATTCCCTGAGTTCCTCCGCGACCGCGCGCGCCAGGGTCAGAATGTCGCTCACTCTTCACCTCCGTATGAATTCCATGATGATATTGCCAACCGCCGCGAGAAGCGCGATCAGCGCCGCCGCCAGCGATGAAAGCATCGTTTTTTGCAGATCCGCCGCAGGTTTGCACGGCGGATAGTGATGCTGTCCTTCGGAGAAATGCATACTCAGCATTCCCCGTAGTTCCGCGATATCCAGCCGCGCCTGATTGAGTTCATGCCACAAGTCGCGATGATCCGGGGTATCAGGCATCATGCACCTCCGATTTCCTTTGTGTGAATTCTCCGCAGGATCCGCCCGGTTCCGGACCAGCGCCAGACCGGTTCGCCGTTCGGCGCAAGAACTTCATAGCGGAGTCCGGCATGGAGAATCACATCTCCGCGCTCCGGATCATCCGGCAGATCCTCCGCCGCGATCAGAAAATCGCGCGTCTCCGTCCGGATGGTCACGCCGTATTCATTTTCCGCACGGAACAGCGTCCGTCCCAGCGTCGCCGGGATGTTCAACGTTTCGCCACCCCGGCGCTGGTAGACAATCGGAATCGAGAGCTCCCGGATCCGCTGGGATTCCAGCCATTCGGCTGCGTTTTCCAGCAGTCCCATTATTCGCTGGCGATGATGCCGACCGCGCGGAGAGCGGCAAGAATCGTGTTGGTTTTCTTCGTCAGCGAGGCAATCGCGTGTTTGCAGTCACACCCGCTTTCACAGGCGAGAACGGGAATCGTGTCGGACGGAGTTCCACCCGAATTGTCGGTCAGATCCGTGATCGGATCGCCCGCGACAAAGGTCGTCGCGAGGCTGTACGGGGCGTTGAGAAGCACACGAACCGTATCGTCGGCCGCCTCCGCAGCCGCAATGGCCTTGCCGAGGTAGTGGTTCGATCCGCTGACCGTGGTCGCCTTCTTCGCTCCCGCGTCCCAGTAGACCGTCGAGCCGGAAGGAATCGCGCCGTCCGCTTTCACAACATCGAACACTCCGACCACAGCAAGACTGCCGAGGGTATTGGCTTCGATGTCGAGCCGGGCGATCCCGATCAGATCCGCGATGATGACCACATCTCCTGCGGCAACCGCCTCCGCCGGACGGTAATCAATGGCGTCACCCTTCTGAACATAGCGTGCAAGCATTGTAAAAAATCTCCTTGAATTTGAGGTTGAAGTTTAACTGCTTACGCGGCCCCGTTGGCTTTGACCATGCCGCGGTGATCCTGCTCGCGAACGCCAAGATCGAAATACACACGGAACCAGAGACCGAGGGTGTTGAAGTCCGTTTCACCGCGCTCGACGGTCGGCGTGCGCTTTCCTTTCAGGAAGCCGATCTCCCAGGTATCGACCGTTTTCGGATCGCCGAAGAGATACCACCCGGTCTGGCTGGATCCCTCGTAGGCGCTGTTGCCGAGGTATGGCGAACTGATCACCTGAAGATTTTCATCGGAAAGCACATTCAGCGCCGGACGAACCGCGTTGTCCGTGCCGCTCATGATGAGGGTCGCCCCCTGCGTCAGTTCGATCGCGAGATGCTTGAGCGCAGTCGGAACCAGCAGATATTTCGGTTCCACCGAGATCGGCTGACCGTCGGCATCCACCTGATCCAGGAAGAGCTGGATCGCCTTTTTGAGCGAATCGGAACTCAGCGCCGAACTTGCGCCGGAGAGCAGGTTTTTGTGATTCGTGCTGAACAGCGCCTTGCCGTCCGCCTGCGCCGGATTCGAGAGAAGCCGGCTGAAAAACAGCTGATCAATCAGTCGCGCCGCCCGGTTGCCCATCGCCGTCGGCACTTTCATGAATGCGCCCAGATCATCGTTGATGATCATTTTACGCGTCAGACAAAATTTTTTTCCGTAGGTGTCAAGCTGATTTTTCGCGCTCTCTTCGATCAGTCCGCCGTCCTTGATCTCGCCGTCGGCGGCAATCGGAAGCAGATCGCCCACATCCGTCAGGCGGAAGCGGTCGTTCTCCTTGAAGTCGTTGAGGTCGCCCGTGGAACACAGCTTCATGGCGATGATCGGCTGGGCCTCGTAGCTCTGCAGGAGTTTCTTGTTCGCCACGTTGCTCAGGATCCCCGGAAGCGAAACACTCGAGAACGCCGCACGGATCGTTTCATTGTCGAAGCCGCGGCTGTAAGGAATGCCGTCGAGTTTCATACATTCGATCAGGAGCTGCTTCAGCGGCATGTCCATTTCGGCCATCCCCGCTTCCACCGTTTTGGCCCCATAGGATTTCTCCAGCTGGTCGGCGCTCACTCCGACCCGGAGACACATTGCCGCTTCGATGGTCTTGCGCAACTCTCCGCCTTCCGGGGCGGTCTTCACGCTGATATTGACATTGGCGGCGGGACGTTCGGCACGGATCGTTTCGAGCACCTTCTTCGTCACCACCTCCGGCGTCCAGCCTCCGGCAATCGCCTCCCGTTCAATTTCCGGGAATTCACCGTCGCAGATCGCCTGAATCGCACTGATGCGTTCACGCTCGGCTTTGACGGCGTTCTGAGCCGCTTCACGGGCGGTCGCCGCCACATCCCCGGCGGAGGCCTGAATCGCGGGCGGTGTCGCCTCCGCGGCCGCCTGTCCGGGCGTCTTTTCCGCGTTATAGGGTTTCTTTTCCGGTTCGCCGGGCTTGTTCGTCGGTTCGCCGGCCTTGTTTGCCGGATTGCCGGGCTTCTGTTCCGGTTCCGGCTTTTTCTCCGGAGGTACAGCGTCATTCGCATTCGGGGCGCTCACGGCGGAAACACTCTTCGTTTCGGACTTGTTGTTCATAGCTTCTCCTTCCTGGTTGACAAGGTTGAATTTCGCATTCACTTTCATATTGGTGTGAGCATCCGCGCCCACGGCAACAACGGAAACCTCCCGCAGCGTCGATTTTTTGATGTGGTAGAACGGGCCTTCGACTTCCTGACCATTCACCTCGCGGCTGCCTTTGACCAGCTCGCACTCTTTCACATCCGCACCGATGCTCAGCTGCCAGTCCGCTCCTGCCTTGCCCTGCGCGATGATATCGGCCGCATCCCTGCTGTCGGAGACGATCTCTCCGGTGATCTCCAATGCATTGTTCCGAACTGCGGCCGAAATAAGTCCGATCCGGCTGTCCGTCTTGTTCTCGTGATTGGTCAAAAGCGGGACGCTTTCGGGAATCTCCATTCCGGCAAGATCGACCACAACAGGATGTCGCCACCCCGGCAGACTCATTTTCCCGCCGGAGTAGGCAACTCCGACCACTTTCGGTTTCGCGCCGTTTGACGCTTCTATCAGCGTGAATTCACTCATATATCCTCTCTGGGTTCTGAACCGTCATCCGGTTCGGTTTGCTGTCCTGGGGATTTCGGGGATTCCGGGGACTCGGAACTGATCGGGATCCCAAGCTCCTTCATCAGTTTGATCTCTTTTGCCCGCTGCCGGAGAACGGACAAGTAATCCCGTCCGTCCTTGGCACACTCTGCCGCAAGAGTCGTTGTGTTGTTCGTGAGGCGGGTTTCCTGGGCGGTGGCTTCTTTCGACGGATCGACATGCGGGAAACCATCCCAGAACCATGTGTGAAGTTCGTCCACCACTCGTCCGCCCGCTGTCAGGCGGTATTCCCGGAACCACACCTCAAAAATCCGGTTCAGGACCTCCGTTTCCCAGAACGACCGATCGACAAGAATCGACTTGTGGTAAATCTGGTTGTCCAGTCTGCCGCTGGCGTAGTTGTGCCCGGAAAAATCTCCCGCCAGCGTGCCATAGGTCGTCACCACACAGCGGGCGATTTCGCTCAGAATGATCTTCACGAACTCCGCATGGTTCGCCGCCGGCTGTTTGGGATCAAGCTGTCCCATTTTCCACCCGGCCGGAACCGTCAGCATCATGTTCCGTTCCAGCGGAATGGCATCCATGGGCTCGACTTCATCCGATTCGCCGTTCGGCGGGGCGTCCGTGTAGAGAATCGCCGCAAAATCCGCCGCGGCCTCCGCCGCTGAAAGCACAGCAAGATTGTATCTGCGAAGTTGAGCAAACAGCGGCAGTGCCGGTGTGATCTCGGGAACTCCTCGATGCAATCCCGGACGATCCTGACGGTAAATGTGAATCATGTATTCCGCCGGAATGTGGATCGCATCGTCCCCCGGCATATACCGGATGTCGCCGGGATGGTACTTCAAAACCCGGTAGTCCGTCGGATTTCCCCAGCGGTCATACGAGATTCCGTCGACACTGGTATCATCTTCAAACCAGCGCAGTTCACCGGAAACACGATCCGCCTCGATCAACTGCAGGTCCAGTTTCACACCGTGGCGGATTTTGGGATTCGTTGCCAGCACGGCAAACGCTTCGCCATCCTGACAGCGGGCCATTCGCATCGTCCGGAGTTTCGGAGCAAGACGAACTGCATCCGACCAGCGCATGAATGCCGTTTCCACAGCATCGTTGAACGTTTCGTCGGCAGATAACATCTGCAGTCGCGGACCCGTGCCGATGGTGTCGTTTGCGAGCATCTGCACCAGTCCTCTGGCGTAGGAATTGTTGGCGACTTCGTAGCGCGAGCGCATCCGCAGCGTCCGGCGGACTTCCGGCGCGGCCTCCATGTCCGCTGACAGATGATCCGCCGCCGACCAGTGACGCCAGTTGTCCCGTGTCGTCTGCGCCGCATCAAACCGGGCGCGGACAAGCGGCTTCGGAGGGGTTCTGCTCCGAAAAATGGATTTGAGTCTGTTGAACATCGATGGATCCTCACGCCCCTGAATGGCACAATTTGGTTATCTTCAGGCCGGAAGTCCGGGATTTTACCGCCTTTTTCAACGCGAGATATTCATCTGCCGCAATCTGATCGGCAAGGGAATGCTGTTCGACCTTCTGTCCGTCCACTTCAGCAGACTTCGGCCCCGAGGCATTCCGCCGGATCGCCTCTTCCAGTGTTGTCTCTTCTGGCATAGATTATTCCTGTAAAACGAAGTTTGATGTATTATTCGTCCGGAATTAGCGCCATTCGGCGCTAATTTAATATTTGGGTTCATACTTCCCGCGATGGGATTCACATTCACCGATGATGAACTCCGCATAATGATCGCATTTGTTGAGAAGTGCGCACTCGATTGCCGCAAACGATCTCCGCATTTTGCGGATCTTTTTCTTCAGTTCGCGATATCGGTCAGCCAACTCGGCATATTGCGCCGAACACTCCAGACATTCCACCTCAGCTTCACTCATTGATTTCCTCCGTTTGTTTGAAATCAGCCTCACGTGAGGCTGATTTTGTAGTTCCTGCTGTGATATAATTTTCTCATCCGTGCAAAATTTCCTCTTCCACCTTCTGAATCCGTTCTCCGAGCCACATCATACAGTTCACGGCCATGGAGTTTCCGCATGCTTTGTATCTGGGCGCGTCAGGACATTCTTCCTCGGATTTACCATTCCAGGGAATTCGCGTGTGATTGTCGGGAAACCCCATCAAGCGCTCGCATTCAAGGGGAAGCAGTTTGCGAACTGTCGGTTTTCCGGATGGCGTGTACGCAACTCCATGCACATCTCCGGCGGTCTGCGTATACATCACACCTTCTTCAGAACCCCCCATTCCCGATCCACCGGAACGTTCGCCGGGCTTCATTTTGTCTCCGTCAAGTGCGATTGGTTCGACAATTACCGTTTCCGCGCCGGGACCGCCTGCCGTAACGGTTTTTCCCGCTTTCGCCTCCGTCACATAAAGGCCGCCGTTCGGACGATCTTTTCGTCTGCCGTTCGCATCGCAAAAGGAAACGTGAAAACATTCTTCACGAGCTACCGCGGGAGTCACTTCCGTGCGCATCGTAGGGAAAACTTCGTCCCAAAATCCCTGCAGATCACCTCCCGCATCGTTTTTAATGAAGCCGATGGCTGTTTCCGGTTCCCGTGGAACTTCCTGCAGGAGCGGAAGATTGTTCCCGCCTGTCCCCATGCGGGCAACGATGGATTGTGACACTTCGACCGATTTTATACGGGAATCGGGAGCATGGTTTTCATAGCAAAGAAAATCCGTTCCGGTCTGTTCAATCACACATTGGAGACGTCCCTTGTCCGGCATAAACTGCTGATCGCTTGTCCGCGTCAGTGTGCCCGCCTTCTGGGAACCGTCCCACCAGTCTGTCGAAGCAGAGCCTCCTTCAGAACCGGCGGAAGCGTTTTGCCTCTTCGTGCGGCGCGGCGGAGTATCCCCTCCGCACATTTCACCGTCAAATAGTACCTTTGCGGGATATTTCCACTGACCAGTATATCCGACAAGGAAGAGACGCTTCCGGCGCTGCGGGATTGCCCTCGGAAATTGTTCCACTCGGGTAAATTGAGAGTCAAGTACTCTCCATGCCACTCCGAACCCTCCCGGAGCCGGAGTGACGATCCCGCACTTTCTCCATCCGCTTTCAGGGACCGGGACATTCCATCCACAGAGCAGGGAAACAAATCGTCCGAAATCCTCACCTCGGCGGCTGGAAAGAGCAGCGGGGACATTTTCCCACAGCACCCAGCGCGTTCCAGTTTCAAAGCAAAGTCGTACAAAGTCGAGAGCGAGCACGCTTCGCCGACCGCCAAATCCCAGCCGTTTTCCGGCAATGGAGAGGTCCTGGCAAGGCGTCCCCCCGACGAGCAGGTCGATTTGTCCGTCATAATCATCCTTCTTTATTAGGGTAAAATCTCCGAGGTTCGGAATCGTGCCGCCATCCGGAAGTCCAGCAATTTGACGTTTCCACAATTCCCGGGTTTTCCGCTCCTTCTCGTTGTCTGCCATTGCCGGATCAAGCAGTCGCAATGGACGAGTCGCTTTGAATCGATGACACAGCACCGCTGATGGGAATGGCTCAACCTCGGCAAAAAAAACAGCTTTCCAGCCTAAAGAGCTCCAGGCGAGCGTTGCCGCCTCAACTCCGCTGCAAATACTGCCGTATTTCATTGACAATCTCCCGATGTGATCTTATACGCTTTTCCTTACATCGGGTATATCTGCAAAAAAAAAGAAAATTGACGGGGGTTTTGAAAAAAAAATGAAAAAAAATCCCCGGAAATACCGAGGACTGATACCATGAATTCCAAAACGTGAGGAAAACAGTCAGGAAATTTTCCGGTTTCGCATCATGAAAAACCATGCACCGAGGAGTCCTGTCGAAAGTTTTTGTGTGTCTGGAGCCATCTCGCTGAATGCCGATATGCCATGACCGTTATCCATAGCATACATGCAGGATATTTCATTGAAGCTATTCTTTTCAATTTGAAGTTCAAACCGTGTTTCAGAGGTCACGATTCTAGGCTTCAAGCAATTATTTTCAGCAAAGGAAGCTTCGTCGACTCCATACCAGTCATGTGGAAGTTTGGAAATGATTTCATCTGCAGTCGGTGCGGGAAAAATTATGTAATGGGGTGGGAATTCTCTTTTTCGCAATTGGATGCTCCATTGACTCCTAAACGGAGAATAGCTCCAAACAAAAATGCTTTTATTGAATTCGTCTGGATACTCTTTTTTTATGCTCATGCAGATTTCCCGGTCTGCAACAATTCCGCTATATGGCGATGGAGATGCGTACTTATAAAAGTCCGTAATGGTACAGCCATCTTTTGATGTGTTATGACAATGAATATTGCCGATTACGGTCTTTCCTTCGACCCATTCACGTAACATCGGAGCATAACCATTTCTGTCATAGGGATCATCATATTCTGCGACCCCATCCTGATTACAGCATCGTGCAATAAAACATCCCAGTTTTTCATTCCAGCAGACAAAATGCCACATATCCAATTTCATATTTTCCAACCAATATTCCTGATAAATAACATCTCCTTCAAATATAGGAATACCATAAGAGTCAGTCATTCCTGTGAAGCGTTCTGCAATAAAGTTTTTCGCCTTAAGCCGGTATTCCAGTTTCGGCAAGTCAGTTTCTGGCAAATACATTTTCCCTTCGATGGAGTACATCCGAATTTCATTAATTTCAACTCCAGCAATTGCAGGAACGTTTTCCCCATTTCTATCTCTTTTTGTGGATGAAAACGAATTTTGTTTTTTTGCCATATTCATTTTAAGGCCTCCTTTTTTTATTCAGTTACCAGCATTTCTATGAGTTTACGATAAACAGCCGCAGCATCTTTTGCATCATCAAGGGCATGATGGCGTTCCCCCATGATGCCCAGGACATCACACACCACACTAAGCGAAGTGCCGGGAAACAGCTCCTCACCGTTCCTCCTGCGAAAAATATCGTTTACAGCACGAGCCAGATACATACTGTCCCTGCCGTGGTGCGAGATGACTTTGGATTCCGAAGGGAATGTCCGGCGGATGAATTTCATGTCAAACTCCAAATTATGAGCAACGGGATAGATTTTTTCAATCTCGTTATCAGAAAGCCATTGATGAAATTCTTCTTGAGCCGCTTCTCGATTTACTCCCTCTGCAGGATTCAGGCGATTAATTTGCATTGCCCGAGCAGCAGCATTTTCCGGATGGTCAGCCTTTATTCGAATACTGAACTCCGGCAATGCTGATACTTTAAAATTATCGTTCAATGGCACGACCGCAAAATCAATGATTTCGTGTTTTTCCACATCAAGTCCAGTGGTCTCAATATCTATTGCAGCCAATATTACTTGTCCCATACCTTAATCCTCCGGTTGCAAAAAAGCGACGCCTATGCCAACATAAGAATAGTCGATTCCAAGGGTCTTTTTCAAAATGCTGAACTGACTTCTGGAGATTCCGCGTTTTGGACGCCTTTCGCCGGAGTAAACTGGAAAATAATCTTTATCTGTCCAATGGCAGGCATCCATAATATCCCCATGGGGAATGCAGGAACAGTTTTGATAGAATTTAAAAATGCACTCCAGCAGCAAATCTTGTTTACTGCCCTTCTTCAGTGTAACACTGTGCGGATTGCCTTTCCTGCTGATTGCCGTCCAAACATTTTTGTTGTTCGTTTCGTTTCTGGTTAACCATGCTGTTTTGTTTGCAGGTTTAATCAATGGTTGCGGATTGGAGGTTTTGAAGCGTTCAGCCTCCTCAAGAAATTTCAAAATGGAAGCTTCCAGAGTATGACCACTCATAGGAAACGGCTTGGGAATAAAATCATTTGCCCCGTTCCAAAGAAGAGAGGCCGCAAACTCCGCTTTATCCAGCATGCGACCAGTTATAACAATGATCGGGAATACTTCTTTCCTGCAGGTCCGCCGAATTTCCATGAGAAACGCGGGGCCGATAGCGGTATCTGCTTCTCCACCATTGACTAATGGGATTTCCATATCCAGCAGCATATAATCGTACTGCTTTTCTGCCATCAATTCTCTTGCCCCCTCGACTGATGCCGCAGCATCGCTGTCATGACCGAGAATTTGAAGCATGGCGGCAACCGTGGTGCGGACACCTTTGCTGTCATCGACGATAAGCCCCTTGTATTTTGCCATTTTTTCACCTTTCTTTATTGGGGAGGAAAACATTCACGACCGTTCCCACATTTTCAACGGAATCTATTGTCAGGCTCCCATTATGATCATGGATTTTCTCGTAAGCGATAGCTAGCCCGAAACCAGTACCATAGCTCTTCAAGGTTCTAAAAAGCTTGAATTGGCGAATGAGTTTGAGGTCTGCCGGAGACATCCCCTTCCCATTATCCCGGATTTCAATCTCAACACCGCTGTCCTGTTTCCTTGCAAGTACATCAATTTGTCCGGGCTTAAATTTTTCGTTACTCTGCCAGAATGATTCATAGGCATTCTTCAGCAAATTGCTGAATACCCGCAGCATTAAGTCCCGAACAACCCTGCAGGTGATATCCTGTGGGATGTCCAATTTAACGGCAATGCAGGAAACGTCACGTTCCTTGGCATTAAATACGGCAGCAACCATATCATTCGCTGTTTTGAGCAAATCCCGCAGATTCTCAAGTGTTCGTTTCTCCGGCGTTTTTCGAACCAGAGTCAATACATCTTCGGTTAAACGTTCCATCATTTCGGTATGCTCTCTCAATTCATTAATTGTAACACGCATTTCAAGCTGCTCATTGATCGGCAGTTTTCCCTCAGTAAGATAAGGCAGCCGCTGAATGCGGAACTTGATCGGCGTTAAAACTGTACGGATATCATGAGCAACCTGTCCGACCATCATGGCATAAGCCTGATCAGCATCTTTCCGAGCCAGTTCCGCGGCTTCCGGACCGTACTTTTTCCGGAGTTTTTCTGAATTCTGGAACAGAACCGCTCTGCGACGCTCTCTTTTCTTAGTTTCTGCAACAAACATATTCCGCCGTTCCATGGCCTGCTGCGCAGAATTGGAAACATAATGATTGCAATCTTTACATAGCGGAATAAAGGGAGTAAGTCTGCTTTCCGGCAACAGCGGGATTGCGTCCGCTACGCACTGACGGATTTCCCATTTCTCATCAGCAATGTGCTTTTCCAGCGTCGATAAAGCGTCAGAATCACCGTAATGGTTTTCCAAGCGTGAACGGGCGGCTTTTACTTTAGCAAGCCGTTCCCTCCAATTGTCAGGTATTAGATTTGATTCCACAGGCATTTTTCCCTCAATATGAGTAACGATTTTTCCGCTGTATGAACGCCTCTGCCCCGCCCTCAAGTAAATCTACAATATCCGCCTTGCACTCATCCACCGTTCCACAATTTCTCATGACGCCATGCGTACCATCGGAGTCCAAGACCAAAATATGCTCTGCATCACCCAGCACCGGAATATTTGGATTATGCGTTACAAACGCCAGCTGGCGATGCTGCTTGACACGCAGAATGCTGTCTACAATTGTTTTCCGTACAAATCCGTTGTCCAGATTATCCTCCGGTTGATCAACAAGCAAAGGCCGCTCACTGTCCAAAAGCAGAATCGGTAAAATTGTATTGCATTTCTGACCTGTGGAAAGCGTGTTTGTTGTTTTGTAAGTATCATGATCATTCAGTTCGATTTTCGGTAAATCCGGCAAATCAACCACTTCCATATCTGCAAGAAGCCGTTCATCGTTCAGCCGGGAAATTACGGCCTTTGTCTGATTGGAATTCAATTGTGTTTTCTCGTAGAGCGTCTTCTCATCCTGATTACGGATGAGCTCTGCAAGTTGGGGCGGAGCAATCAGGTCTGAGAGACGGCGGGCTACCTGATTATGATAAATCCCGCACGAGCTCAATGCAGAAGCAAGAAACTCCTGGTATTTATCATGATTACCGAATTGCTGTATCGAAACCCTGATGGTTGGCATAAGTTCAGAGTTGATGCGGTCAACTATCTGTTTCCGGTGCGCAAATCGCAGATCAAGAGCTTCTGAGAGTTCTGAAAGCATTTGGGCCCGTTCAATTCGAACTCGTTCTTGTTGCCGCTGGGTTTCGCCCAGCTCATTCTGCATAATCAGAAGCGCATTCCGCTCTTTATCCAATTTTCTGCGTTCTGCTGATTTGGCCTGCTCCGCTTTATTTTTTTCAAGCAACTTGGAACAGATTATATCTGCCTCGTCATGCTTCAGACGTAATGCCGCTTTGATTTCATTGAACCTGCGGTTGCTTCCTCGCAGATCTTCAATGATTGCCTCAAGTCCGGAATTAATGGCATCGTTGCTGAGAACAAGCTCATTTCGGAGCTTTTGAATCATCTCAAAGTTATCACCATCCTCCAGCCCCGTTTGGCTTTTCCAGCATAGAGCGGATTCAATATAATCTTTCAGGGACTTCAGTTTTCCGGCGGTTTCGGAATACAATTTCTGCAAATCCTCCACATAAATATTCTCTCGATCCCGAATCGCCTTCTGATCCAGAGCACGATTAACATCTGCGGAGATTTCCGTGGTTTCCGCCGACAGTTCCTTCAATTGTGCTGTGAGTCCGGGCAATCGGCTTATTCTGTCTGATAATTCACAAATTTTCTTAGACTGATTTGCCATTGTCTCGCTGTTCGCGACAAGAGCACTGCGCAATTCCGAAATCTTGTCATTCAACGCGGTAAAAACCTCTTGATTAAATGTTTCAATCAGAGCCAGCTGCGACATGGATTGTCCCGCGATATTTTCCACTTCATTTTGACTGAAAACATCCAGTCGGAAAAGCGACGGGGTAAAATTCAGGCCGGAAGGAGAACCATCAGCTTTTATAACTTTAGGCTGTTCGCCACTGGCTTTGCTTATCGTGTAAGAAACTCCTTCACGAGTTTCGATTAGAACATCAATCCTGCCGCCGTCAAGATTGTTTTCCACAATGCTTTTGATCCGTTTCTGTGCAGCAGGATCTTTGGGCATAGCATTCAACGCATACCGGATGAATTCAAGAAATGTTGTTTTCCCGGTTCCTCGAGCACCGATGATACAGTTCAGTTTATCTGAAAAACGATAGTTTATGCCGTCCAGAAATCCTCCGACGATACGGACTTCCTTAAGTCGATACGATGCTGTATTCATGAATCAAACCCTTTCTTTCAGTTATTTTCCTGTTTCTCAGCCGTTCAACTTGTTTTTTCTTATTTCAAGCATATAATAATACATTAGAATGACAAATAATGTCAGTGTAAAACATGATGTCGAAAAAAATGGAAAAAAAAAGCAGAAAAGATGAGAAGTTCGGAAAACAGAAAAACAACGATGTCAAGAATCCAGCTGCATCGGCTGGCTAGACTTGCTTCGCTGTTGAAAAGGAATGGATACCACTCTCCCGCAGACATATTAGAGGAATATTATTCGCTTGAGCATGTAGATGGTCTTGTCCCGCATGATCGTTATTGTATCCGTACAGTGTTCAGAGATGTTCAAATCCTGAAGGAGGAGTTTCACTGTCCATTGGCCTATGACAGAAGAAACAAAGGCTATTATTTAAAGCATCATGGATGGGATTTCAATTGCCCTGCGGATCTGAGTGAATCCGCTTTACTGGCACTTATCATCGGAGCAAAAATTGCTGAAGATGTCATCCCGGAACCGTTAAAAGGAAGAATTAAGATTGCCGTTGATGAAATTCTCAAAGGCAACAATCCTGATTTTCTGGATACTACACTTATAAACTCACTGCTTGTCTTTGCTGAGTCCGGAGCAACTGATATATCTGCAATATTTCCCGTTGTTTTTGAGGCATGGCAGCAGCATCGGTATTTAAAAATTCTATATGATGACAAGCAAGGGAATCCTCCGACTGAAAGAATAATCGCTCCACACGTCCTTTTTCTGTATGATAAAGAATGGCGGCTCAAAGCCTACTGCACTCTCAGAAGTGCTCCTCGTACATTTGTCATAAGTCGAATTGTAGATATCAAAATCCTTGACGAAACTTTTGAGCCGGATATGAAAATCATCAAGTCGGTCAGCAGAGACAACATAGTCAGCTACAAACCTGTATTCAATGTCAAGATCAGATTATTTGGAAGTGCAAGAAAATTCGCCGAGGCAAATTTGATGCACACCAGGCAGACTTTGCAGAAAGAACCAAACCGTGATTCATGGATATTCTCAATTCCTGCCGTCCCCGCCGAGATCATTGTTCCGTGGATTCTTTCTCAAGGCGGGGACGCCGTTCCGCTTTCACCACAATCCATCGTCGAAGCCGTCCAGGAGAAATTGGACCGACTTTCCAAAATGTTTGCCTGAGTCTTTGCCAAAAAAGTTTTCGACAATTTTAGCCATTGACCATCAAAGACTTAAATTAAAATCTCCTGTAAATCATTCGACAACATTATCCACCGCAACTCCTTGTATATCAACGCATATCCATCGAGATAGCCTAAAATCCTTAGACAAAATGACGATTTGTCGAAAAATTCTTCGACAAGTGGATAATTTTCACTTTTTCTGCTGACCTCAAGTTGAGCGTTGATTATTTGGTGAAAAATGGCGAAATTTTGTCGAAGGAATCACTTTTGCCATTTCCAACATACATTATCTCCATGACGACAAACAATAACTATGGAGATGGAAATGACGTTCAGCCAACTTGATGCGGGAGATCAGAAACTCCTCAAACTTATGCAGACGATTGATTATGGTCGTTTGGAACAGTTTTCTATTTGCAACGGACATGTCGTTGCAACCAGTACAAGCAGAAAAGTCCGCTCCAGGAAGATCGGCACACGGACAATACCCCATCACCAATCACGGCCGGATGGAGATTTCCTTCTGAACGAGAAGCAAACAGAGTTTTTTAATGAGATCCGGGAAGTTCCTGAGGGCTTTATCAATGTAATCCAGATACAAGCCGGGCTTCCGGTCTCTTTTGAAATTGAGGAGAGCATCTCATCCATCTAAGGGCTGATCCCCCATTTCTGCCGTATTACAATAGTAAAACTGGTATTTAGCTGACCATGCAGCCGAACAACGGAGATGGTCGGGAATGCCGCCAAATCAATGGCGCAGCCCGACCACCTCCATTTTTTTGACGGCTTCCCGACCGCTCTACAACCCCAAGGAGCAGTCGAGATGACTCAAAAACAAATTCTGTCCGTTCAAAATACAGAAACCGCCATTCCCATTCATCACATTCCAACGTTTGATGAGGTTTATGCCATGCCGTATGTCAGGGAATCTCTTGAATGTATTCTTGATCAGAATATTCGACAATATCAAATCCTTTACAGTTTCAAGGATGATCTCCGCCAGGAGATTCTGATACATATGAATCACGAACTTTCAAATTTTGATCCGGAAAAATCGGCAATTCAAACCTTTGCCCGCTTAACCATAATATCAGGGATGCGTATAGCGCGGCGAAAATACTTCACACGGAAAAACTATCTTCTCTTTTCCGCACAGGACCTGAATCTCTTTGAGAATGGTGATGATCACAATGTTGCCTTAAACAAAGATGACTGTCGTGCCTATGCATCACATTCACGGAACAACATTGATTGGGACTCCCAGTCTCATGACATTGACGCCGTGATTGCAATGATGCCCCAAGACCTGCAAAAAATAACCAGAATGTTGTTTGAAGAAAAATCTGTTCTTCAGGTCTGCTGCAGACTGGGGATTGCCAATTCCACATTCCGAGACAGGTACTTGAAACGGATTCGCGCCATCTTCAATGAAAGATTTTTTCAAAAAAATCAGAAAAAGTCCGTCAATTAGACTTTTTTTTGCAGATATACCCGATGGAAACAAAGAGCACTCTTAACCGCAATCAAACAAAGGAAAATTAAAGTGACTGGAAAACAAAAAAAGGTTCTTATGGCAGCCGTTGCCGTCATCAAACAGTATATCGGCAACAATCATGAAGCCATGTGCTCCTTAAAAGATTTGCTCTGCCAAATTGATATGGAGGAGGTCTTTGATGTCGACAGCATCGATCCCATGGCTGATCTTAAAGAGAAAGTCTTCAAGCGTCATCCAGACGGCGAGGTTGGCATTGCAGATATTCTCCATGTCGCCAAAATTGAATTCAATTATCCACTTAAATTAATTGCAGCCATTTTTGAGCTGAATGTCGGAGATCTGCGCCGTTACCTGGAAGACGGTTTTACTCCTCCATACGTAATGAACGCATTCAGACGCTATTTCAAAAACCTTAAGGAGATTTCTGAAAAATGACTGATCTTTCATTCATCATCCATGAACCGGCGGACGAATATCACGCCCGCAGTCGCAGCGGAGAATTTATGTCGAGCCACCTCCTGGCCGACTTCCGGGAATCCCCGGCTCTCTACCGCAGGAAAGTTTCCGGGGAAATCACGGAAAGCGAATCCTCCGCATTCGTCATGGGACGCGCGGCACACTGCCTGATTCTGGAGGGACGGAACGCCTTTGACCGCGAATATGTTGTGACCGACGGCCCGATCAATCCCCGGACCGGCGAATCCTACGGGCGCAACACCAAGGCGTTTGCGGAATGGGCGGCGACTCAGGAGCGCGAAATCATTTCCGGAAAGGACTTCAGCTTTCTCCTGAAACTGCAGCGCGGCGTCTGGCTGCACCCGCTCGCGTCGGAACTGCTGGCGGACGGCATCGCGGAAGGTGTGGTTCGGGCAGAGTATTGTTCCGTTCCCTGCCAGATCCGGATGGATTGGTTCGGCATGAAGTCCGGACTTGTTGATCTGAAAACCTGCGACAGTCTCCGCTGGTTCGAGTCGGACTGCCGTCGCTATGGCTATATTCATCAGCTGGCGTTTTACCGGGCGATTCTCCGGATTGTGACCGGCAAAAACTTCCCCGTCCACATCATTGCGGTGGAAAAAAATGAACCGTTTTCAGCCGGGGTCTGGAAACTGACGGATGAACTGCTGGATCTGGCGGAACTTTCCAACAAAAGCGCCCTGGAGCGCTTCCGGACCTGCTGCATCTCCGGAGTTTGGCCGACCGGATATGAAGATCTCCGTATCATTGACACACTTTGAGTTCAAAAAATAATAGAAAGGAAAAGTCCAGATGATTGAGTTCAAAAGCATCGCTCCATCCGCCCTCAGAACCTCGGAACCGTTCAAAACGCTGATGCCGTTTGACATGCGCGTGGTTGAACTTCTTGCCAAGTCCATGAAGAAAGATGGATTTGATTACTGTACCCCGATTGTTGTCTGGAAAGGACATAACAACACAGTAATTGATGGGCATTTGCGTCTTGCGGCGGCTCTGACAGCGGGAATCCCGCAGGTTTGGATCTATGAAAAGGAATTCGATTCCGAGAACGACGCAATTGAGTATGCGATTCATACCAATACCGCACGGGACTCACTTTCCGAACAGAAAACTGAAGATCAATACACTGTTCTTCAATATAAACGGCTTGCCGAAAGTACAAGCCGTCTCGGCAGAAAACTCCGGATTACCACAATGGAGGTGTCGCTGTGAATGCAAGTCAGGAACAACTCCCGCCCGAAATGCTTCTGACGCAGGCTCCGTTCAACAGCATTTTTCCAATCCAGACGCCGGTTCTCCAGCGTATTGTGGACAGAATGAAAAAAATCGGATTCGATCCTGCCCATCCGATTCTTGTCTGGAGGCGCGGCTCCGATGCAGTGGTCATTGACGGCCATACCAGACTTCAGGCGGCATTGTCTCTGGGGATTCGGGATATCCCGGTCATTTTTCGGGAGTTTGACAACCCGGGGGACGCCCTTGACTATGCGGTCAGCCAGCAGGTTGAACGGAGGAATATGACTCCGGCTGATATGCTCAGATATATTGAGGCCGCGGACAAACTTCTGGAACGCGGACGGAAAAAATTAGCGCCAAACGGCGCTAATTCCGAAGATCATCCTGTTCAGCACGGAAAAAGCGCGGCAAAACTGGCTGAAGTTCTCAATGTATCATTGCGGAAAGCCGAGAGGCTTCGCAAGGTTGCAAGAGAAGGTTCCGATGAAACCAAAAAAGCTCTTTGCAACGGCGATATTTCTGTCAACAAGGCCTACAACGACACGGTGATCCGCTCTGCTTCAAGAAAAAACACTGTGCAGGAGGAGAGCGCGATTTCTCCGGAGGAGCAGCTTCGACTCGCTATGAAATTCCGTATGAAGAACATTCCGGAAAACATCATTGCCGCATTGAAAAAAGAGATTAAAAACGAAAAGGAACAGTATCCCGATCTCCATTACTCGGAAAAACAGATCGCGCTCATGAAGGACGTGATTCTGAACAGTCTTGACACAATTTTGAATCAGCTCGCATAAGGAAAGGAGCCCAATCATGTATACGGTTACCACAGCAAAGGAATTCGACCACCTTGTTCTTACTCACTACAGCAGAATGTTTCAGTTGGACTGCACTCCGGATATTGCCAGACATATCCTGGAACTGTACAATGAGGGAAATCGCAATATCCGTCCCAAAAATGTGGAACGTCTCGCTCGTCTGATGCGAGGTGGTCACTGGAAGTGCAAACGCGGTACCATGCCGCTGAAATTCGATAAAAACGGACGGCTTTTCGGAGGACAGCATCGTTTGGAAGCTGTCATTGTTGCGGACATGACCGTTACGTTTTTCGTCATGCTTGATCTTGATGTGGATTTGCGGGATATCGAGGATGACGTTTCGCCCCATCAAAATCAGGATAACGATCCCAACCTGAAAAAAGACGTCACGGCAATTTGCCGCGCACTCACCGGGATCAAATTCGGAACGGATGAGGAGAGACGTTTCTATGCCTGCTACAAAGACGCCATTGATGCTGTCAGGGGAATGTTTTCCTCGCAGCCCGGAGTGAAGATCGCAGGCGTTCTGGCCGAATTCGTCAAAGCCTATGAAACGGTACCGATCGGAAAGCTGAAATATATCGCCCGTGTTCTCTGTTCCGGGCTTCCCGAGGGAAGAAAAGGAGATGCCGTTATTATCAAACTGCGTGATCTGCTGATCAAAAAGGATCCGCTGCCCTTTCTCAATGAAAAAGGCTCCATCGAATACTGGCCCAAGGTGCAGAGCATCATCAAAACAGTTGCGGATGATCGCGACCCCCGAACCCTGGTCGATCTGAAACAGCCTATTTATGCCCTTGAAGGCGATGTCCTTAAGATCATCTGCAACAACAATTGAAATCAGGAAGGAAACAGATTATGGGAATGCTTGACAACATTCAAACCGGGCGGGAAAACAAGCCGCCGCGAATCATGATTTACGGTAGCGAAGGGGTGGGGAAGAGCAGCTATGCAGCCGGAGCACCAAATGCGATCTTCATCCAGACCGAGGACGGACTCGGCGAAATCGACTGCCGGAAATTCCCGCTTGCGCATTCGCTTTCCGAGGTGATCGCAGAACTGACCGCGCTTCGGGACGAAGCTCACGAATTCCAGACCGTCGTTGTGGATTCCGTTGACTGGCTCGAGCGCCTCATCTTCGACGAGGTCTGCCGCGAATTCGGTGTCCGTTCCATCGAAAAAGCCGACGGCGGCTACGGCAGGGGATATACCCATGCGCTGACTCACTGGCGCAAGGTCATCAGCCTGCTTCAGGAACTGCGCGACAAGCGCGGAATGATGGTCATTCTGGTCGCCCATGCGAAGGTCGAACGGTTCGAAGATCCGGAAAACGCCGCCTACGATCGCTACACCCCGCGTCTTCACAAGCACGCTGCGAGCCTGATCGCGGAATGGGTCGACGCCGTTCTGTTCGCGAACAAGAAGTTCCGGGTGACGAAGGAAAATGCCGGATTCAATGGAGAACGCGCGATCGCCGCTCCCATCGGCGCGGATGGCGGGGAACGCATCATCCGCACGGTGGGAAGTCCCGCCTGCATCGCGAAGAACCGTTACGGCCTGCCGTCGGAAATTCCGCTCTCGTGGCAGGCATTCATTGAGGCATACACAAAAATTGAGGAGAACCATCATGAGTAAGTGCGGAGCCATCTGCGAGGTCTTCAGCCGCGTCTGCGGGTATTTTCGGCCCGTGACGAACTGGAATAAAGGCAAGCAGGAGGAATTCAAGGAAAGAAAGGTTTTCGAGGTGAAGAAATATGCACGAAAAAATCCGGACGGCAAATCGTCCGCTGGTGTGTGACGTCTGCGGCGGAATGATCCAGGTTGGGGAACCGTTCCGTGCTGTGCGGGATGAGTATTCGCCTGTTGAGTATCACGAACACATCCAGTGTCCCGGCAGTCCGGCTGTCGCGGTAAGCAAACCGCCCCCGGAACCGCCGAAAATCACAGCATTCAATCACCACTGCCATTGCATGGCATAACATGGAAGGAAACACAAATGTCCACAATCAATTTCAACGCGAACGAAGTCGAACCATCGACCGGTTATGATCCGATTCCGGCCGGGAAATACCAGGCTGTCATCACTGAATCGGAAATGAAACCCACTAGGACGGGAAACGGGCAGTATCTCCAGCTGGAATTCGAGATCATCGAGGGCGAATACAAGAACCGGAAGGTCTGGGCGCGGCTGAATCTGGAAAATGCGAACGCGGACGCGGTCCGGATCGCCCGGGCGGATCTCTCCGCCATCTGCCGAGCGGTGAATGTGCTTCAGCCGCGTGATTCGGTGGAACTGCACAATCTTCCGCTCACAATCACCGTGCGCTGCAAAAAGAATCAGGATGACGAGATCGTCAACGAGATCAAGGGCTACGGTCCGCGAACGTCTCTTTCCGGCGTTGCCGCAGCCAAGCCCGCGACGCCGTCTCCGCAGAGCGGTGCGAACTCCGCGCCTCCATGGGCAAGGAAATGACATTGGAACTGGAACTGCCGTGGCCGCCCAGCGTGAATCATTATTATCGGCATGTCGGTCCGAGGGTGCTGATCTCCCGTGACGGGCGGAAATACCGTGAATTGGTAACCACGCTCGTGAACCGGAACGGCTTTCGTCCATTTCAGGGCAGAATTTCGCTACATGCGGAATTCTATCCTCCGGACCGGCGTCGCCGGGATTTGGACAACGTTGGCGGAAAAGTCCTGCTGGATACTTTGCAAGCCGCAGGGCTTTTCAAAGATGACAGCCAGATCAAACGAATCCTGCTTGAAATGCATGAACCGATCGAAGGCGGCATGTGTTTCATAAAACTGGAAGACATGGATGGAATAGAATGGAAGAACGAAGACAGAACGGCGGACGACGCAGGCAAATCGTCCAGGAATTCGTGAAGAACATCACCGACGATACCCGGCGACTGGTCTGTTTCCTCTATATGAACGGCTACATAGACGGCGCGATCCGGAGAATCCTGAAGATTGACAAGCAACGTCTCCGGCAAATCAAAACACAGCTTGCCTTTGACCTGATCAAGGCGGGCATACGGAATTCGGAGGGCTGAAATGATCGTTCCTCGACCGTATCAGTCCGAGGCGGTTGAGGCTGTTTACGAGCATCTCCGCACAAAAGACAACAACCCATGCGTTGTGTTGCCCACGGGGACTGGCAAAAGTCTGGTCCTCGCTCAGATCGCAAAGGATTCCGTGGAAAAATGGAATGGACGCGTGCTGATCCTTGCTCATGTCAAGGAGCTTCTTGAGCAGAATGCCGACAAGATCCGCAAACTCTGTCCGGAATTGAAGATCGGCATCTATTCCGCCGGACTCAGGAGCCGCGACACCACGGAGCAGGTCATTGTCGCCGGGATTCAAAGCGTGTACAACAAGGCCTGCGAGCTGGATGCGTTTGATCTTGTGATTGTAGATGAGGCCCATGCAATCAGCAGCGAAGGGGACGGCATGTACCGAACCTTTCTGTCCGATATGAAGGTCATCAATCCACACGTCCGGGTGATCGGGCTGACGGCAACGCCCTTCCGGCTCAAGGGCGGGCTCATCTGCAAGCCGGAAAACATCCTGAACGAGATCTGCTATGAAGCGGGACTCAAGGAAATGATTCAGCAGGGGTATCTTTCCCCGCTGATTTCCAGGGCGGGCCGCGCGGAGGCGAATCTGGCAAACCTGCACATCCGTGGCGGCGAGTTCATCAGCGACGAGGTCGCCGCAGCAATGGACAACGAGGCGCTGGTGACATCCGCCTGCCGGGAGATTGTGGAGCTGACCCGTGACCGCAAGTCCGTGCTGATTTTCACCGCTTCAGTGGATCATTGCAAGCATGTTGCGGAAAAAATCCAGGCGTTTTCCGGCAAGGAGTGTGCGATCGTGACCGGTGATACGTCGCCTGCCGAACGTGCTGAAATCATCGCCCGGTTCAAGGGGGAATTCATCCCGGCGGATCTTTTCGGAACACCGAAGCCTCCGCTCAAGTTTCTGGCAAACGTCAACGTTTTGACTTGCGGCTTCGATGCGCCGAACACGGATTGCGTTGTGATGCTCCGCCCGACGAATTCGCCGGGACTCCTGATTCAGATGGTCGGGCGCGGTACACGGCTGTCACCAGATACCGGCAAGGTCAACTGTATTGCGGAGGGGACAATGATACTCACAGACAGAGGTCTTGTCCCCATCGAAAAGGTCACAACGCAAATGAAGCTTTGGGACGGTATCGAATATGTGCCCCACGGCGGAATAGTATTCAAGGGAGAGCGAAATGTCATTGAATACGCTGGACTCACAGCCACCCCGGATCACAAGGTCTGGAGTGAACATCACTGGCGAACGCACGGGGAGTGTGCTGCATCGGGAAAGCCAATATCCTGCACCGGAATTGAAGGGAAAGCAGTTCGGGAAGCTGACGGTTATTTCCGATACGGTTCGTGTCAGGGAGGAGTTGCTGACAGCCAAACTGCATCTGCCATCAACGCGCAAACGCAAGTATGTATTGACGCAGTGTCAGTGCGGAACGGTTGCATGGAAGTCTCTGGACAATCTCAAAAGAGGCACGGCTGGATGCCGTGTCTGCGACAAACCGCGCCGTGCCCCGAAATGGCTGGTTGCCAGGATTGGAAACGCGAAGGACAGATGCGAGAATCCGAACAATCCCCGATATGCGGACTACGGGGGACGCGGAATCCGGTTCTGTTTCGACGGCCCGACGGATATGGCACTCTGGCTGATGGAGCGCTTCGACTGCACGGACAGGAGGATGCAAATCGACAGGATAGACAACAACGGAAACTACGAGCCCGGCAATGTGAGGATGACGACTCCGAGCATCAATGGAATGAACAGGAGGCATCAGCTCAAAGTGAAAATGCTTCGGTTCAGGCAGGAACATCCGGAAGTGCGATATGCGGACGCAACGCTCTGCAATCTGATTTCACGCGGCTTCAGCAACGAGGAGATTGTCGAACGGTTCAACTCCCCGTCCTGCAAACCAAAAGGCGTGTATGGGACATTCTCAACGCCGGACCCCGCCATCGTTTCACAGCTAATGGTCTATTAGTTTCCAACTGTCTCGTTTTGGACTACGGGGGCAACATTCTGCGGCACGGTCCGCTCGATATGATCAAGGTCAAAGAGCCCGGATCCGGGAAAGGCGGTGATGCCCCGGCGAAGAAGTGTCCGCAATGTCTCGCGCTCATCCACGCCGGATACACAGCGTGTCCTGAATGCGGCTATGTGTTTCCGCCGAAGGAAAACAATGACAAGATGACGCAGACGGCATCGTCCGCCGGTGTGATTTCCGGACAGGTGGATTATACCGATTACGAGGTGCTGGATGTGTATTACTGCGTCCACGAAAAACGGGGAGCCGATCCCGATGCTCCCCAAACCATGCGGGTGGATTATCAGGTCGGCTTCAACGAGTTCAAATCGGAATGGGTCTGCCCGGAACATACCGGCTATGCCCGCAGCAAGTTCGAGAAATGGTGGCACGAACGCGCCGCGCTCGGCTGTCCGATGCCGAGGAGCGCGCGGGAAGCCGTTTCGCTGGCCAACGAGGGGCTTCTGGCGGCTCCCGAATCAATCACCGTTAAAACGATCGCGGGAGAACGTTTCGAGCGTGTAACGGGCTTCCGGTTAAACGAGCGTCCCGTCATGCGAGAACCGGGAGAGGACCTGGAACCCGGCGAAACGTGGGTATCAACCACGTCGCCAGATGATCCTGAAGAGGAAATTCCATTTTAAGGAGAGAGCATGAATGCAGCAAAGATTTTTCCGATCATCCTGATCGCACTGGACGTCGGCGCAGCGATCGTTTACGCCTGCTGCGGCGACTGGAAACACATGACGTACTGGCTTGCGGCCGCCACACTGACCGCGACTGTCACATTTTAACCCTGGGAGATTTCCATGTCTACACGAGGACTCATTGCAATCGAGGCCGCCGACCGGAGCTGCCGCTCCATTTACGTTCACTTCGACATGTATCCGTCCGGCGCGGGTGTTTGCCTGAATGCACACTACAACACGAAAGAGCGCATCGAAGCGCTGTTTGCGCTCGGTGATCTCTCCGGTCTGGGCGGACGTTTGTCAAACGACGATCCTGAACCCGATGCGCAGGATATCTGCCACGCCTACCACCGGGATTATGGCGAGGAATTGTGTCCGCCCCGGGTCTGGGTTGACGCAGGTGAAATGCTCGCCCGGGCGGCGGATGCTTACTGGGCGGAATATGTGTATCTGTTCCGCAACGGCAAGTGGTATGTGAATACGACCTACCGTCCGAAAGAGTGGCGGCTGGTCGAAGAGGTGCTCAAGGAGCGGAACAATGGCTGAAATCGAATGGAAAATCCCCGAACAGATGCTGAGTCAGGAGCTGGTCAGCACCGATAATCGCTGGCACATTTCCAAGACGCAGAGCGGGCATTCCGACGCGGAGTTCTTTCTGACCAACTACGACCTGCTTCTAAGTCCGCACGGGACAGGGAAGGATTACTGGGAGTGCTTTGAGTCGTTCATCGCCGACTGCGACGATTACATCCGGAACGTCACCGCGATCCGTGACGAGGCACGGATGCACATGGAGAAACTGCTGAAAGCTGCGGAGTCTCTTGAAAATCAGAACAGGGAGTCCTCTCATGAAGATTGAAATCGCGCTGGCGCAAATCTTTTCCGAGGTCGAAAGAGCCGAAAAACTGCATCCCGACTGGCCGACAAACCCGATTCATCAGGCGGCCATCGTAACGGAAGAAGCGGGAGAGCTTTTGCAGGCAAGCCTGAATCACAATGAACGCAGGGGATCGAAAAAGGCGATGATCACGGAAGCCATCCACACGGCGGCAAGTGTGATCCGTTTTTTGAAAAACATCAATGAGGAGTCCGATGAATCCTTTCACAACGTATCAGTTCCGTAAAATGCCGGTCCGGATTGTGCGGAAGAGCGATAAAAATTACTTCGTGATCCGCGACATCTGCAACATTCTCGGCTGGAGCAATCCCAACCGGGAACTGGCAAAACACACCGAAAACGTTCCGCTTTATGAACGGATCCGGACACCGGGCGGACAGCAGGTCGTCCGGCTTGTTCCGTGCGCGGACGTCGAGAAGCTGCTTGCCGCCAACTCGGGACACAAGGCTCTGCTTCTGGAAAGCTACCTGAGAAACGAAGTATTTCCCAGGCTGGACGCGGAGGAGAAGGCGACGGCGCAGGTCAGAGCTCTGATCGTGGGATTCATTTCCACGATGCACACACTCATGACGGAACAGTATTTCGCCGACAAATACCATGGAGGACGTAATGACCGACGCAAATGAAATCATCCATGCTCTGCGCCTCTGGTTTCAGGCCGGGGACGTGTTCGAGGTGCGTGTGCTGGACGCGGTCAGCGCCGATTACCGGCGGGAGCATATCGAGTCCGGTTATTTCGATTACGAGCACATCTCCGCCGTCCCGGAGGCGCTGAAACGCCTGCTCTCCTTTCGCGGCGTTTACGTCACGGTCAATCCGGTCAATCCCGATCTGCTTGCCCGCGCGGTGAACCGTCTGCGTCCGGCTGGGCGGAATCCGACGACCGCCGACACGGATATTGTCCGGCGGCGCTGGCTTCTGATCGACTGCGATCCCAAACGCGCCTCCGGCGTGTCCAGCTCGAATGCGGAACACGAATCCGCGCTGGCCAAGGCACGCGAGATCCGCGACGGGCTCTCCTCCCTTGGCTGGCCCGATCCCATCATGACGGATTCCGGCAATGGGGCGCAGTTGATGTACCGGATCGACCTCCCGGCGGACGATGGCGAGCTGGTGCGCAGGGTGATCGGCGAAATCGCAAAGGCTTCGTCCGAACAGGTTGCAATCGACACATCGGTTCACAATCCGGCGCGAATCTGGCGTCTTCCCGGGACGATGAACTGCAAGGGCGACTCCATCCCCGAGCGTCCGCACCGCATGGCCCGGATTCTGGAAGAACCACAAGATATTGTGTCTGTGTCCCGGGAGCAAATGCAGGATATTGTCTCATATCAGAATGAGGCTCCTCTGGCAGACGTTCCGGATGACGAATGGAAGCACACAATGCCGGCGTTTGATCTGGACTCCTGGATCGCGCAGTACTGCCCCGAGCTTGGCTCACCGCAGCCGTGGAAGGGCGGACGAAAGTGGATTTTTCCCGTCTGCCCGTTCAATGAGGCACACACCAACAAGTCCGCCGTGCTGATTCAGGAACCGTCCGGGGCGGTGGCATTCAAATGCCATCACAACGGCTGTTCCGGCAACGACTGGCGCGCCTTGCGTGAACTCCGCGAACCTGGATGCTACGACCGCAGGGAAGAGGTGAGCTCCGATGTGGATCTGAGCGGAATCTTGAAGCCGAACAGGATCGAAAAGCAGGAAAAGGAGGCTCCTCTCTTTCCCAATCCCGGACCTGTGCCGGACAAGCTGTTGTCGATTCCCGGATTCATTGATGATGTCGTCAAGCTCTCGATGCAGTCGGCTCCGTATCCGAACCGTGTCCTTTCGTTCACCGGCGCACTGGCGCTCCTGGCGTTTCTTGTCGGGCGAAAGGTGCAGGACAAGCGCGACAATCGGAGCAACATCTATCTCATCGCGCTGGCAGACAGCGGAACCGGCAAAGATCATCCGCGCAAGGTGAATTTCAATATCGCCTTCCGTGCGGGAGTCGCCGGGGCGATCGGCGATGCCTTCGCTTCCGGAGAAGGACTGGAGGATGCCCTGTTCATGCACCCGTCCATGTTGTTTCAGGCGGATGAGTTCGACTGTATTTTCAATACTTTGAAATACAGTAAAGACAACCGGGCGGAATCCATCAACGAAAAACTGTTGAAGTTCTATGGCGCGTCCAACACCATCTATCCGCTGCGCAAAAAAGCGTCAGCGAAGAGGAAAGACGGCACAGTTCATGAGATCGCGCATATTGTGAATCCGAATCTGGTTCTGCTGGGAACCGCGATTCCGCAGTATTTCTATGAATCGCTTTCCCGGCGTGTGCTTGAAAACGGGCTGGTCGCCCGGTGCATCATCGTGGAAGCGGGCAAACGTGGCGAAGCCGGCAATCCCCAGCCGATCACGCCTTCGGATTCGCTGATCCGCGCGGCAACCTACCTCGCGAATCTCGATGTGAACGGCAATCTGACAAACGAGTATCCAAAGCCCCTGATCATTACGGAAACGCCCGAGGCAACTGCCGCACTCCGGGAAGTACAGCTGGAATGCGACCGGCGTTACAACTTCTATGAAGCACAGAACGAGGGAGCCGCCAAGGCATTGTGGGCGCGCGCCCATGAAAAGGTGTGCAAGCTCGCCATGCTGCACGGCATCAGCAGCAACGTCTACAACCCGCTGATCTCGGAGAAATCCGTGCGATGGGCGTGGAAGTTCATTGATCATCTGACGCAGCGGATGCTGTATATGGCTGACCGCTATGTCTATGAAAACATCTTCGATGAGAAATGTCAGAGAGCAATCCGCAAACTGCAGGAGCATGGCGGCCGGTTGTCGCACAGCAAACTTCTGCGGCTTTTGCACGAGTCTGCGGACTCCATGAAGAAAATCGCAGAAACCCTGCAGGAAAAGGGCACTGTTCAGGTAGAATATGACTCTTCAGTCAGACCTGCGGCAAAAATATACCGGCTTGTGGAATGATTCACAAAAAACAATGTGAACGGTCCAGGGCTTCCCGAAAAAAAAGATGCAAAACGCCGGGAAAAGTGAAGGAAAAAAGTGTGAATAGCAGAATGAAAAGAGAAGAACAGAAAAAAATAATAATATATATAT
>ERZ1034952.267-NODE-267-length-48857-cov-9.697471_pt1 | contig 48857 bp, 45 predicted proteins | sample MGYA00520625_ERZ1034952 | MGnify/ENA primary metagenome ERZ1034952 (study PRJEB33766, sample SAMN09781773) | gut metagenome | biome: gut microbiome | host: Homo sapiens | place: Madagascar | study: EMG produced TPA metagenomics assembly of the PRJNA485056 data set...
TTAGATTATCCAAGAATTACGGTGTATCATAATTCCTGTTGTCATTGTGTTGTCACGAAGATAGGTTGGTGCGGGATCAAGCTATATAGATATTATAGCGCTGTGCTCTTTGAATTGCAATACCACTTTTCAAAATTTACACGCAACATTTTCAAAAAGCGTGCAAAACATATTGATTTTTGAGGGCCTGGGCATTATAATATAAACACGCATAATGCAAATATTGCGTGCAGAAAGTTGGTGACAGGTTGAGCAAGTACGATATCGTTAACGAAGTTTTTGATGCCATCGGAGAAATTGCAAGGAAATCAGATTTTATTTCTGCCGGACTCAAAGACCAAGATGTATATGCGCTTTGTAAGCAGGGCTATCTCGAGCGTGTGAAAAAAGGGTATTACAAGCTGGCTGTCGGGGACGAGCCCAAAGAGGAGCTTATCCTTTCGAAACTGATGACGCACGGGGTCATCTGCGTTGAATCAGCTCTGTTCTACTACGACTATAGCGACTTTGCGCCCAGAGAATGGTCGATTGCCGTTCCACGCTCTTATTCCAGAACGGTGAAGGCGATTCAGGCGGAAGTTCCGGTGAAAGCGTATTATGTGCAGAATCCGATGTATCACCTGGGGGAAACAACTGGCACCTTCAATGGCGTATCACTTCCAGTCTATGACCGTGAACGCACCGTCTGCGACTGCTTCAAGTACCGCACGAAGCTGGATAACGAGATATTCAACAAAGCCGTCAATGCTTATGCGGCGGATGAGAAGAAAAACCTTGCCAACCTTTCCAAATACGCAAAGGAAATGGGCATTTATAAAAAAATGATGAGTGTGATGGAAGTGTTGCTGAATGGCTGACGTAGCTTTTTCAAAAAAGCGGAAGATACCAATCAAGGTTCTCTTGGCGGAGCCATATACAGTGATAACTATTCACAACAATTATATGAAAGCTTGGTCCGCATATAACGTTAGCAGGACACAGGGAGGAAATAACAATGGCTAAAATTCAATCTGTCGAACCTAATATTGCCGATCTAGCAAATGGTTGGTTGAAATCGTACAAACTCGATTATAAGTTGGAACAGGAATCGTTAAATACGGAAATAGACCAGGCACTCAATGATTACTTTTCTAAAAACGGTGGCGTCGGCGGGAACCGTCCTGATGCAAAACTCCTTTTACAGGATAAGGATCTGGTCAAATATCCGATTTTGATTGAATATAAGGGCTACAAAGACAAGCTTGTGATGCTTGATGCGGATGGGAAAGTGGCAAATAAAACCGCAAAAAATCAACCCGATTTTAAGAACATCAATTCGTATGCCGTGAACGGTGCTGTTCATTATGCAAATGCGCTTTTGCATTATACAAGCTATACCGATATAATAGCCATTGGTATGACTGGATACAAAAATGATGCCGGGAAGCTGGAATACGAAATTGGTGTATACTATGTTTCCAAGAGTAATTTTGGCATTGGGCAAAAGGTTGATGATTACACCGACTTTTCTTTCCTGAAAAAGAGCCATTTTGACGGCTTTATTGATAAAGTTAAGCAACTCCGTCTTTCTCAGGAAGAAATCGAAAAACTCAGAGAACATCGAGAACAGGAAATCAATGCTAGCCTTGTTAAGCTAAACAACGATATTTACCAAAACGAAAAAGGGCTGAGTGAACGTGACCGTGTATACCTTGTTGCAGCATCTATTATCGCAACGCTTGGTGTTCCCGGAAAGGTTGCTGCACTCGAGAAATCAGAACTAAAATCCTCAATTGAAGAAGGCAACCGTGACGGCGACATTATCCTGCGTAAAATCAGAGCTTTTTTGAACGAGAAGAAACTTCCCCAGGAAAAACGTGATCTGATCGTCCGAACCTTACAGAATACGCTGACAACCGATAATATCAACAAGGTTGAAAATGGAGAAAGCCAGCTCAAACGAGTATTTACGAAAATCATTGACGATCTCGGTATTTACTATAAAATCGGGTTAAGTACCGATTTTACCGGGAAGCTGTTCAACGAAATGTATAGTTGGCTTGGCTTTTCTCAGGACAAACTCAATGACGTAGTTCTGACCCCCTCTTATGTAGCCACCCTTTTGGCACGTCTTGCAAGAGTAAATAAAGATTCCTATGTGTGGGATTTTGCAACCGGCTCAGCGGGACTTCTTGTCGCTGCTATGAACGAAATGTTGATAGATGCTAAAGAAAAGATAAAATCCCCAGATGCCCTTGCACTGAAATCTGCGGAAATCAAGGCAAATCAGCTTCTCGGTCTTGAAATTCTTTCGGAAGTTTATATGCTTGCTATCCTCAATATGATTCTGATGGGCGATGGCAGTTCTAACATCCTCAACAAAGACTCACTGAAAGAATTCAACGGTCACTATGGCTTTGGCCAAACGGATGAAAAGTTCCCGGCAGATGCTTTTGTCCTGAATCCACCGTATTCTGCTCCAGGAAACGGTATGATTTTTGTTGAAAAAGCACTTTCAATGATGAGCAATGGCTACGCCGCAATCATTATCCAGAACTCCGCAGGCAGCGGCAAGGCGATAGAATATAATAAACGCATTTTGAAGCATAGCACCTTACTAGCTAGCATCAAAATGCCGATAGATCTTTTCATTGGAAAATCCAGTGTTCAGACAAACATCTATGTTTTCCGAGTCGGTGAAGCACACCAGAAAGACGATACCGTAAAGTTCATTGACTTCTCTGTCGATGGATATACGCGAACAAATCGCAAAAAGGCAAGCTGTAATCTGCGGGATACCGACCACGCAAAAGAGCGTTATGCCGAGCTTGTGGATTTGGTGCGTTTCGGTAAATCAAAGCTGAACATCTTTACCGAAAAGGAATACTACGAAGGCAAAATTGATCCCAACAACGGCGCAGACTGGAATCAGACGGCTCCAATCGACACAAAGCCGACACTGGATGATTTCAAGAAAACCGTCAGCGATTATCTGGCGTGGGAAGTATCAAATTTGCTGAAAAATCAATCCACGGAGGATGACCGCCTGGGAAAATGAATGCCTCACTTAACAAAGAGTTGATGGCGGTTAAGTGGGGCGAATTTAAACTCGTAGATGTGTTTGCAGTGAAAAACACATCCAATATTTTGGCATGCGACATTGTTGACGATAGTGGAACAGTTCCCTATTTATGTGCCAGTTCAGAAAACAACGCCGTCAGTGCATACATCGACTACGATAAAAAGTATCTTGAAAAAGGTAATTGTATTTTTATCGGTGGGAAAACATTTGTTGTAACTTATCAAGAGAAAGATTTTTATTCCAACGACAGTCACAATTTAGCTTTGTACTTGAGAGAAGACGTAAAGTCAAAAGCCGTTCTTTTGTACATGGTTTCCTGCATTTATAAAAGCCTTTTTCAAAAGTACTCTTGGGGAAACAGCATTAGTAAAGCCAAAATTCAGAATGATATTGTCACACTTCCTATCACAGTTGATGGCGAAATTGACTTTGATTTTATGGAATCCTTTATAGCGGAGCTGGAAGCGGAGCGTGTAGCGGAGCTGTCCGCTTACTTAACAGTAAGCGGACTGGATAATTACGAATTATCCGATGATGAAATGACAATTATTGAACGCTATAAGAAACAAGAAATACCCTTTTCGGAATTTGAATTTATAAAAATATTCAACAATATAAGACAAGGGCGGCGTTTGAAAAAAGGTGATCAGCTTCCTGGAAATATTCCATTTGTGATGTCTGGAACAACGAATACAGGAGTGGTGGGGTATATTTCAAATCCTGTGGCCCAATTCCCTAAAAATTCAATAACTATTGATATTTTTGGAAATAGTTTCTTTCGTAATTATGACTTCGGAGCAGGTGATGACACAGGAGTATATTGGAACACCGAAATAGAATACGACAAGACTTGTATGCTATTTTTTGCCGCCGCAATGGAAAAATCTTTGCGAGGAAAATATTCTTATGGCAAGAAATTGAGAAGTTCACAGAGCATACATTTCAAAATGCAACTTCCAGCGAAAGACGGAAGCCCTGATTATGCGACAATGGACACCCTGATTTCCGCTGTGCAGAAGCTGGTCATCAAAGATGTGGTTCTTTATGCGGACAGAAAGATTGAGACAACAAAAGCGATTACGAAGCACTGAAAACAGAAAAAGGTGGTGAATACATGCCTTCTATAGAGGATCTGCTCAATAAAATATCCGACTTCAAATGTGTGGTTGACGGTAAAGAAGTAGTCTTTTCAGGCATTCTGCAAAGAGAAAACGGAGACATTATTCTGAATGCAAGGTTTCCACTGGCGGAATATCGAAAGATAGGAAATGACTCTGATATTGTTGTATTAGGAGAGGTGGCAGGAGGAAAAGCTACCTTGCTGGGCTGCTATATAAAATCGGCATCTTGGGTCATGGAAAAAAACGATATTTCTATTTATGCGATTCCAAGCGAAATAATTGTTGGTGCGTGTTACTTTTCAACACCTATGGCAAAAAGGATTAGTGTTTCTACTTCGGATATGAATTATATGTTTTCGGGTGCATCTCCGTTGAAACCCAATGTATGTATCTCGACAGATAATTCAAGCGTGTTGAACTTTACTTTCCCGAAACCGATAACTGCATCAGATGAGTACGGGAAAATACAGATTTATCAAACTTTTGGGACACAATGGGCTGCTGATTTTTATAAGTATAATATTATTTCCATAATCGATTATTCTTTTACAGACCCCTTACCCGTTATGAAAGCAGTAGCCAAAGTCTCTGCTGTAAGAAATCTATTCTCATTCTTCGGAAATGGCTATATTTCTCTTGGAGATATTACCTTTGAAATTGATGGTGATGAAAATGTATACGGCTTGTGGTTGAACAATAGAGAGAATGTTCCCGCAGTCCATGAACCATTTCTTATTGGGACTTCTGCCTTTGGAGATCAGTTTCAAAAAGTATGGGATGCCTGGCTTGGTCTCTACGAAAGTGCGAATCCTATTCCAAGATTGTTCTATGAAATAATCTGCAATCGTTCCACAAATGTGAATGGATTTTTGAATTTATCACAAGCTATTGAAGTTTATTCCAATGTATTTAGATACGACAAAGCTAAGAAACTGACAGAAAGCAAAGGTAAAATCAAGAACAAGAACGAAATACCACTTAAATTCATATATCAGGACATATTATCAGAATATAGTGGCATTCTTGGCTTGAATGAGGAAAAAATACCTGATTATGCTAAAGGACTTTCCAATATGCGGAACTATTTCACGCATTACAATTCAAAAAAGTATGTTGAACCAACATATGATGAATTGCTTGCAGCAACCCATATATTGAGATTTGTTGTGTTGACAATAGTTTATATCGCCGTTGGGATTCCGCTTGAATGTGTTCTTGAGTGTAAAAAAAGAGTTATTTTCAGCAGCCTTGACGATGACCTTCACGTTATATTGCTTTACGCCCAAAAGGAAAAGTGATAAAAAGAGCTACCTGACTTCATTTGAAATCAGATAGCTCTTTTCTTGTGAATAATGAAATTTTGTTGCCAAATCGTTGCCGCTAGCGGCATCAGGACTCAAAAATCCAGTGTGTACAGGCCTTTTTCAACCTCTGAAATTATTCCCACTCGCCAAATGAATCTCATTTCTAAACATTTTTGTTTTGGTGATTTGATTTCATTTGACACGGTTTGATTCGTATTATCCCTATCCTATGTGTTTTCCGAGTTTTTGCTATCAAAAAGCTATCAGGGGATGCTATCACTGGGTGAAAAACGTCGTTTTTCATATCTGCATTATACCAGTTATCTACTGAATACGCAAGTGCTATTTACCAAAATTGAAATTTTTTCAATTTTGGTAATCAAGCAACCAATTCGCAATATCCACAATCCTAATCCCCTCATACTGGTATTCATCATGCCGAGTACGGGCAATAACCATCTTGGGGTAGGCATCCTTGATTTGAAGCAAGGGCGAGACTTCACGCGAAAAGGTTTTTTCATCGCTGATATTATCGGATACCTGGATATAGATTTTCTCGCTGCGCTTAATGGCGACAAAGTCGATTTCCTTTTTGTAGAGCACGCCTACATAGACCTCGTATCCCCGGCGCAACAGCTCAATGGCAACAATATTTTCCAGGATACGCCCATAATCCATATTCTTCGTGCCCAGCTTGGCATAGCGGAAAGTATGGTCGCTGAGATAATACTTATCGTTGGTAGATAAATACTTTTTGCCTTTAATGTCATATCTGCGCACCTTATAGAAGGCGAATGCGTTGCAAAGATACTGCATATAGGCACCGATGGTAACATGATTGGCTTTCTCCTGTACACCGCCGAAGGCATTTTTAATGCTTCTAGCAGAGGTCAAATTGGAGATATTGTCCATCAGGAAATCCACAAGTCTGTCCATCAGCTGCATATTGCGAATATTGTATTTTTTGCGAATGTCCCGGACAATTAAGGTGTCGAAAACATCTGCAATGTAATCGAACTTCGCTTCCTGGTCCTGATACAGATAGGAACCCGCCATACCGCCCTCAAGAATGTATCGATCCATTGCTACATACTGATCCTCAAAGCCAAAATACTGCACATACTCGGCAAAAGAGAACGGAAACACCTTAATTTCAAAGGTTCTTCCTGTAAACAGGGTTGCAAGATCAGAACTGAGAAGGAATGCGTTGGAGCCTGTGATATAGATGTCAAACTGCTCACTGGCATGAAGTCCGTTGATTGCCTTTTCAAAATCAGCACACATCTGCACCTCGTCGATAAAAACGAAGTTCTGCTTGCCATTGACATATTGCCCTTTTATAAAATCATATAAGGGCCGATATTCCAGAAGATGGTCATACTCAGGCAGATTAAAATTGATGTGGATAATATTACAATCAGGAATTTTTTTCTCAATATAAGCCTTAAACGCTTCCAATAACTTGGATTTTCCGCTACGGCGAACGCCGGTGATAACCTTGATGTCGGGGGTCCCTATCACTCGGACGAGCTTATTTAAATACTGTGTTCTTTCAATCAGCTTCATGGGTCATCACCTCACCCCATATTATATCCATTCTATTTACCAAAATCAATAAATTTATAAATTTGGTAAATAGAATCCGTCAAGATACCTACCACGCCTATCAACTGAAAGGCTCACTTGCCAACGTACAAATTACCCTTAAATTACCTGTATAAATTCCTCGATAATTTGGTCCTTATTCCCTCGAACAGAATAACCATCAGTTTGATATTTCTCAATCAGTGCGTCATAATCCTCTTGCGAAATAGCTACCTGCCAAAGTGTAAAATCATCCCTATCTTGAGACGCCTCCGTAGACTTCTGTACAATAGTAGTCTTCATAGTACTCCTCCTTGGTTATTTCTCCTATTCATAATATTACTCTATCACGCTCCTTTTTTCAAGCTACAAATACACAGTCTACTCCTCCGTATAAATCCTTTTGTTACAAAATTGACATTTCTCCCATTCAAGCGCTTGTATTTTAAAAGTATATTCTGCTGCTATATTTTACCAGAACGATTATTATTTCAAAAATATCATGCTCGTAAAGCGGTTATCACGCATTATATAATTGTAATATTTTCTATATATTATAAAATATTTCAAAAATATTATTGACTATTCGGCATTCAAGTGTTACTATAGGATCAAACGAGAAGGAGGATCTCCTATGAAAAAACCAATTGAAGAAAGCAAGCATGATAAGTTTGTTCGGCTTGCCGAGGCAAGGACTAACAAAATTATCGATATGTTACAGCTTCTTGGCAATTGCGCCAATTCTTCTGTATATGAGTATACACAGGAGGAAGTAGAGGAAATTTTCCAGGCACTCGATCAAGAAATGCGAGAAGCAAAAAAGAAATTCACGAAAACAGAGCCTGAAAAAGCGACCAGATTTTCATTGAGTAAACATAAGAGGTAAGAGATATGTTCAATTTTACGCAGAAGTGGAACTTCCCGTCAAATAACTATGGCCAGATTTTGGGTATAGCCGAATCAGGTGTCGAAACATTCAACGGTACGCCTATAAAATCCCTGGCAAGAGAAATCTGCCAGAATTCTCTTGATGCAGCACTTGATCGTGGCAAGCCAACCCGCGTCGAATTTAAAACCTTTGAAATCGATCCCCGTAATATTCCTGACTACAAAAGTTTAGAAGATGCCCTTAAACGAGCTTTGGATTTTTGGTCACAGCAACAATCTGACAAGGCTAAAAAGTTCTTCAGACAGGCGCTGGATGTTATACATAAGCCCACCATTACCTGTTTGAGAATCAGCGACTTTAACACTTCCGGTCTTATTGGTTCCCATGAAGAATATAACTCTCCTTGGTGCAATTTAACAAAATCTTCAGGTGCATCCGACAAATCCGGAAGTCGTGGTGGCTCTTTTGGAATTGGCAAATTTGCACCATATGCCTGTTCTTCACTTAGAACTGTTTTCTACAGCACCAGTGACAAAGATAGCGTTTGCGCATCTCAAGGCATTTCCAGATTGACCTCCTTTAAGAATAAGAAGGATGAGATCACCCAAGGAATGGGATTCTACGGTAATGATAAAAACAGCCCCATGTACAAGCAGTTTTCCTTGGACCCGGCCTATTCTCGCGCTTCCGAAAACTCCGGAACAGATATTTTTGTCGTTGCTTTCAATGGTGACAATGGCTGGCAACACCAGATGGTCGCCTCTATTTTAGATGGATTCCTTTATGCTGTTTACAACGGAACTCTGGTTGTTGATGTTGACGGAACAATTATTAGCAAGGATTCTCTTGCAGAACTAATGGTTACCCACAAAGAATACTTCAACGAACACGCCGATGAATACTATCAAACACTAACGGACGAGAAATCAGCAAAAATTTTTACGAAAGAACTCACTGATGATTCAGAAACTACTGGAAAACTCACTTTGAAATTGATGATAACGCCGTCTTTCAGCAGACGAGTTGCAATGATTCGTCAGACAGGTATGAAAATCAAAGATAAGGGCAACATTAATGGCTTAATTCCTTTCGCTGGAACACTTTTTATTGAGGGGAATGCCATCAATTCGTACCTCCGTAGTCTTGAAAATCCCCAGCACCTTGAATGGGAAGTTGAACGTTCTGAAAACAAGAGCAAAGCCAAACGTCTTCTTAGCACACTGACACGTTTCATTAAGGCATCCCTGGACGAAATGAAAAACGATGAAAGTGAGGAAGCTCTTGACCCGACTGTAGGCGAATACTTATCTGCAAATGACTTTGACAAATCCCCTAATCAAGAGCACGCTGAAGCGTTACGGGATAGTATAAAGGATGTTAAAATCCGTGTGACCGAGGTTGCACCTAAACCGTCTGGAACTCAGACAAGAGAGCCCGGCCAAACTCTTGTAGACGATGAAGAAGGCGATATTATTGTCACCGACCTTCCTGGCGAAGGCGGTAGCGGTAGCCAAGGTCATGGCGGACATGGTGGCAACGGCGGTGGAAGCAATCCTGGTGATGGTGGCGGTACTATTCCCATAGAACACCGCAAGAAACTATCTGCTATTTCCGCAGCCAGCGTCCGAAATGTAGTCCGTAACAAATCCACAGGTGAGTATATGATTGTATTTACGCCTACTTCTTCTGCTACAGATTGCATTTTAGAGGTATTTATGTCAGCTGAATCCCAAAACTATGAAGCATCTATCATTGCAGCTTCGTGTCCTGAGTGCCCTGATTTGAAGTTCTATAAAAACAGAATCTCAAATTTAAAGTTTACCGAAAAAAAGTCTATCCGACTTAATATTCAGCTTGATTATCACGATTATTGTTCTTTGGAGGTTCGGGCGTATGGAAATCAAGTATAAGTTATATCCGTATCCTGTTCTGTCCTCGTATTCCAATGATTACAGGACCGGCTCGTTTGACGTAGCCATCGATGTTGTTCGAGATGGCTATGATTTACGTATCGACTTCCTTGCAACCCTTACCTGCCAAAGCCTTTTGAACTGTATTAAGCAGGGGACTGCAAAGTTTGTGTACCACTTGGAGTGTGCGCAGACGGGTTTTCGTACAGTGATCCAAACAGATAAGGTCAGCGAAGTGTATACTCTGTTGAGCAAGACTGTGAATGGCAAATTGCAAATATGCCCATTTGTTGTGGCGGTCAATGATTTGATCGGCTTTACCAGTCCAGATTTTCACGAGGATTATCAGGGCATTGCGTTCGACATTGAAGCCGGTTGCGTAATGGCTGTTGGGAAAATGGTAACAGTGGATATTTCCAAAGATATAGATGATCTTGCAAATACTCCATCTATTTTCAATATCAGTAAAAACCCGGATGAGAGTTGTAAACAAATGCTTGTTGATATGTCTCAGCGTAAAATTATCATCAAGCTTCCCCTTAGTGATTTTTATAGCTATAAAGCACTAAGTGGAAATCCCTTGGCACAACCTATTCTCAACTCTCTCACTGTCGTGCCTGCTCTTGTGTATGTCTTGGAAGAATTAAGGGCTTTACCTATTCAGGAAAGAAGCGAAAACTCTGATACGCTATGGTATAAAGTTCTGTCTAAAGCATTGCTAACACAATTTGACTGTGATATTGAAAGTGAAGAATTCAATAACCAAAACTGCCTAATTCTTTCTCAAAAACTGATAAACAATCCGGTTACAGATGCATTCACATTTTTAACAAGCAGTTTTGGAGCAGTGGGAGGTGACGAATAATGAAGCTACAGTTTGTAAGCTACGATAACATCGACATTATTAAATCCAATCTCAAAAGCTGGGTTGAGAATTTCAAGCAAGATTCGGCAGAGTGGTTACAGGAAGAACTGGGAAATGCACTCTTTTCTGACACAAAATTTACTGAAATCCCTGACTTTAGCCTGGATATGTCCGAAGACAAACCCTTTCTTACGGAGGCTGAAAATGTCAAACGCGTATATAGCAATCTCCGTTTTCTATCCGATTCCCAAGCCTCAGACGAACGTTTGTGGGCGGGATTGTGCCTTGGACCTTTCTGGAGCTATGTAAAATATAGATGGGATATTAACAAGAAATGCACAGTTGGCAATGTGCAACAACATTTTTTCTTTGGCTTTGGTGCTAGGCGTTCTTTGACAAGAAATGCTTTATCCAGGCTATGGTGGATTGGCCGTCTTACATACGATGAGAAACGATCTGACCCTTGGGAACTTACAAAATTCGTCTGTGAAAGTTCCGACTATATCATGCATATTTTGGAGCGCAATACATCCAACAATCCGTCTATTATCCGTCCCTTCCTTAGTGCAATAATAGAAGCCAAATCGCAGGGCCTACCTATTGATACAAACATTGTTGGCGAACTTGCAAAATACCTTAATTTACTTGGTGGTATCTATATTTTGGATTGTCTGCCCGAGCAGCGCATTCACGATAAGATTCTTGCCAAGGCCAATGAGATCTGCAAGGTTCCCGAGAAAGTAACTGCGTAAAGGAAATGGGCCACTCCCGTTATCAAAAGAGTGGCCCATACTTTTATTCAGCCGACTTGTCCAAAATACTAATTACACTTTCTGCGATAGCCCTTGCCAGAAATGGCGGCACTGCATTGCCAACCTGCTGGTATTGAGAATCCTTTGTCCCTTCAAAGACGAAGGTATCTGGAAAAGTTTGCAATCTGGCTGCCTCACGAATGGAAATTGCACGATCCAGCTCCGGATGAATCCACATAGACTTGCGCACATTAACAACCGTCCCAGAAGGTTCGTTATACTTTAAACGCATATAGATAGTGTTTTGCGTGCGGTCTGCGTTGCTGTAGGTTGTCTTAAGCTCTGGGTCGAGGTTATGGAAATTCTCGCCTGCTTTGAGCGCCTTAAACCGCGCCATTGCAGTTTCCCTGGTAGCTGTAGTAATATGATTATACAATGCTTTGCCCCTTAGTTCCTTCTCCAACCCTGTTGCATTAGGGTGTGGCTCAAGCGCAATGTAATTTCCGGTTACTTCAGTATAGGGAGGTACATCCTGAATATCTGCGATAGCATCATAAACCGTTCTATAATTACCCTCTGTAAACTTAGCTTCAGGGGCAACGTATTTACTATTCAGTTCCCGCTTGAGGCCAACAATGATAAAACGCTCCCGTCTTTGGGGGGCACCATAATGGATTGCATTAAGTGTATTTTCACTTAGGGTGTAATCATAAGGCTCATTTTCCAAAATTGCCCTGATGTAATCCAATACCGGATATGATTTGACTACCGCAACTAGGCTACCGCTGTCTTCTCTGTAGTCAAAAATATGAATGTCATTATCTGTTAATTCTTTGATCTTCATAATTGCTCTTTGCATCATGATAGAATTGCTAATTGCTAATACTGTATCATCAAAGTTCTCTCCCGTTTCAATATATTGCAATATTGCATTTGCCATTTTGCTATCGTTTTCTTGCAACACATTGATCATTTCAGCATCCGCTGTTATCTTCAAAATCTCATTAAGTTGCATAACCAGCTTCTTTTGATACTTTTCAATGGTTTTATCAAACTTAGGCTGGTTAATCCGATAGCGATAAAGAACATTTATGATTTTGTAAAAACTTTCAGCCCATGCACCTCCCATCTCTGTCTGCGCATTTTTAAGGAAGTCAATTGAGTTATCAAAATTCAAACACTCTGGCAAAATTTCAATTTTATCCTCTGACAAGGGAAGTGCCATGATTCTTTCGTCGGCAATGTCTCGTTCTTCGAGGAAAAATCTATGCACCTGGGAACGTAACATAGCAACATTTTCCATCACGAAGGCTTTTGGATTCAGCTCACAGATTGCGCGAACATACTCTTTCACCAGTCTGTTGTTCATGCTAATTACCGAAGTGTGCTGACGATTTGCATTAGAAAATCCCTGACAAGGAGGCCCACCAATTACAATGTCTACGGGGCCAACAGAATCTTGCAATTCGGCATAGTCTATTGTTCTCACATCGGAGTACAACCGATCCAACTTAAAATTTCTTTTATAGGTTTTTCTGGCATTCGGATTATTTTCCGCGGCAGCGATTATATTTGCTTGACCTGTTTGTTTGAAGCCCAGACTTAATCCACCAGCTCCCGCAAACAGATCAATCACATTGTATATCATTTCTTTCTTCCTCCATTAACTGCATTCCTACATCAAATTTGATTCCATGCGCTTCACAAAAACTATTGATAAGCTTCATGGTTTTGAAATTCGGCTTGCTTCTTCCAGACTCCCATCTATTAACTGTAGCAAACGATACACCTAGCGCTTCTGCGAACTCCATTTGGCTCATCAAGCACTTGTGGCGAATTGCCCTTATATCATTACTAAAGCTCATTTATAGCACCTCCACAGCAGCTATATATCATAAATATAACATTTCTATCTCCTTTTTGCAAGAAGATTTGTCCGTAACAGGATGGGCACTATTAGCAATGAGCCTTAGAGATTAGCTTCTATCCCCTTGGTAGCTTCTTTCTAGGAGTGAGGAAATGGTATCCACGTCATTTACTCACCCAACCGCTGAGCCCCCGTCACATTATCCAAATATTTCCGAACATCCCCATGTAGCACCAGCTGTGCATACCCAACCGGATCATGGTCAATCAGCCAATCTAGTTCTGACCGCTGATACATATTTTCCGCGTATTCATCCTCCACCGCTGGTGTGTAGATAGACACCACCCGTCTATCCGCACACCGCAACTCCACGCAGGCGGTATCCATATTGAATCTGCAAGATAGAAATTTCATTTCGTTGTCCTCCTCAAATTCTGCGTGTCCTTTTTTGCCAGCGCGCTGGCTGCTTGCCGTCTCTTTTCGCTGTAAGGTGCCGTCAAGCGGATGCCAAAACGGCCCTTTTTGACGGCAAAGGTTTTGCAGCCGGTTCCATCGTCGTCCAGTTGACGGCATTCTGCGGGGTATTTGGCGGCAAAATCCGTCAGCCGCTTTTTGAAGTCTGTGTTGTAGGTGCAGATTTCCACAAAGTCGTCTGCTTCTGTGAAATAAATGCTGGTTCTCTTTTGCTTCTTAGTAAGTCCTGTTTTCATAAGTACCTCCTGAATCTGTAAATTTTTCCCGGCTCTACAGCCGGAAATTGTTCCTGATCTTCGGATGAAGAGCGCCCAAATGATATACTGTTCAATTCGGACGCTCCAATCTGTTTATTTCCGCTTTTCCCGGGTCTACACTGGATTTACCGTGCCTCGTCCCTGGAACGACTCATATCCCTGTTTTTGCCAAAGAAACGCCCCAAATCGTACCGATCAATGATGGCATTATAGACCCGGAGCTTGTCCCGGAGATCATAGTTTTCTTTTTCGATTTTGTGGAGCTTCATCTGGAATTTGGGAGAGCGATAGTAGGACAATTCTTCTCGCAGGGAAGCAATCTCCGCCTTCAGCTCGTTAATCAGGCTCTTTGCTGTATCCAGCGCTTTTTGAAGAACGCCCTCCCGCTTCTCCTGGGCAATGTACTTTTTCACTGTTGCCTTTAGTGCATCATACTCCTTGCGTTCCAGGATCACCTTCGTAGAGGACAGAGGAACCGGCTTGGCTTCAATTGCGTCCACTTTCTGGATGGCCACCTGCTGCTTCTGATAGCGCTCGATTTTCTTTCCCAGAGCAGCAGCCTCCTGGGCTTTCTGAGCGGTCTGCTCTGTCAAGCCCTCCAAACGCTCCTGTTCCCGTTCCACCTTGAATTGCGTTACGGTAAGATGCTCCTCAGAGCTGCCACGTTCGCCACGCTCCAGGTCTGTGTATCCGGCACTGCGCATGGCATTGAAAAAATCGTCCTGTAGAACGGAATAGGACTTTTTCAGAACAGGCTTGCCGGACTTGGTGAGCAGTGTCTGTCCATCCTCTCCGATTGCCGGCTGGGAAGCCCACTTTTTACTCATACTGACCTGGTGAATCCGCTCCTTAACGGTTCCCACCAGGGCCGGATCTTTGCAGCGTTTTGTCCAGCGGACTTCCTTCTCTACCACAGGGATATAGACCACATGGAGATGGTAATGGTAGACATCCTCTCCCAGCTTCTCAGACATGGCCCGGTTCCGTTCATCGGCGTGCATCACCGCCGACAGGATATACTGTTCACCGCCCACGATGCTCACAGCGGCCTTGTAGGCATCTGTGTAGAACTTCTTAGCAAAGTCATAGCCGCCGTGGTTGTAGAAATAGGCAGAGTTCACATCGAACACCAGCTCTCCGAATTTCTCCGCATCCGCTTTCAGACCACGGGTGGAGATTGCACCGGATTCTACCATCTGATCGAACATTTCCATATAGTCCCCTGTGGGAGATTTGAAGTGGACATTCTTTTCCGTTCTCTCTGAGACTATATCTTGATTTACATAACTTCCTTTCTGCCGCTCATTGTGGGCCTGTGCGTTGCCCACTTTGGCAGCTGTCATCTTTGCGTTTCTTGCGCTGGTACGGTCAATACCGTCGCCTCTTGCCATAGGCAAAATACCTCCTGAATTTAGATTTTTGAAAACGTAGGTTGCGGGGGAACACTTCTGCGGAAGTGTAATAACCCACTATGACACTTTCATCCTGCGGCTGCAAAGTGCCGTGGGCTCTCCGAGGGGGAACGGAGAATGCGGCTCTTGCGGGAGCCTTGGCCGTAGCCGACGATACACTGTATCATCGACTACGGCATGGGCATCATCGTCTTAGCACATCCTGTGCTACACCGCTGCCGCCCACAGCCAGAGAGCGACTTACTCCCTGGCTGACCATCTCCCGGTCTGCGGACCGTCCGATGGGGACGGGGGATGCGGGGGACCGCGACGGTCGCGACGCTTGCGACGGTATTTTGCAGAGTACCATTTTTACCGTCGCTATCGTCGCAACCGTCGCGCTGTCTTTATTTGAGCGGCGGTATGTCTGCCTTTGTCAAGGTTACGCACCGCCCAGCGTGCTTGGCTCGATTCTCATAACACACCCCATATTCGTCCAAAAGTCTGCCACTTTTCACATTCAGATACTTGGTCAGTGTATTCGCCGCAAGCTCTGAACGAATGGTTTCCACAAGCTCAGAGGGTGATCCAGACCATTCTGGCCGTTCTGCAGTGACCAACCCTGCCACAGCTTCCAAAACTGGGTCAGGTGGTTCCCTGTAAAGTTCATTTTCCATCCGATCTAAATTCCAGACCTGGGTGACGGGGTCTTTGGAAAGGTAGAGAATCTGATCCTGCTGGTCACGCCCTACCACATCTATTGTTGCCTCCAAAGCTGTACGCTTTTTCTTCTGCATCAGCAGAGAGCCATCCGCACACCCCAGTAACCCCGTCGTGCCGGAGATCATCTCGAAGGCATCCCCTGACGGCTGTTTCCGAGTATGGTGGACAAGCAGTACGCAGATACCATGTTCATCAGCAAACCGTTTCAGCCTGCCAATGATCTCATAGTCGCTGGCATAGCTGTAAGCTTCTCCCCCTGCTTCTCGGATTTTCTGCATTGTATCGATAATGACCAGCTTCGTGTCACTGTACTGCCTCAAAAAGAATTGGAGCTGACCGTCCAAGCCATCCCCAATCTTATTTGCCGCTGTGGCAAAGTGAAGCTTGGGTGTGTCCTTTACCCCGTACATCATAAACATCCGGCTCTGAATGCGCTGGAAATCATCCTCCAGCGCAAGATAGAGAACCGTTCCAGGATTCACCGTGTATGCCCACAGTTTTTCACCGGTACTGACATGATAAGCAATCTGGGCAACCAAGAAGGACTTTCCAATCTTGGGTGCTCCTGCCAGGATATACGCCCCCGCATACAGCAGGCCCTCCACAATTGGGGGCCTACTCTTATAGGTTGTTTGGTATAGCTCGGACATGGACACCGTATGGAGATAATTCGGATTGCCGATATTCTGCATTCGGTGGGAAATTTCATCCATATTTTCTTGAAAAATTTCATTTTGGTCATTGATTTCCGGGAATTCAGCTGTTATAATTTGGGTAGATTTTGATTGGATTGACTGCCCTGCGTCTGCGCCAACAGATGCGTCAAGGGCGGTCTTTTCTTTTATCTCAAGCGCCATAGGCATTTCCCTCCTTCATTCCGTCCATAATGTTGGCAATCAGCTGAATGGTTTCCAGCATATCCCCGTCCGGCGCGGTCCCAGCTTCCATGCGCCGAAGCTCTGCAAGGACTGTAGCCAATTGGTCACGGAGCGCTTTATACACTCTGGGATTTCCCTGCACTACCACTTCCTTGTCAAGCAGCTTTCGGATAATGTAGTCCTGCTTGGTAAGCCCGGAGAGCTTCACCGCAGTTTCCAACTGCGCGTCCTCCTCTGGGGACATTCGGAACGCCACCACCTTGCTTCTCCAACGATTGTGTCTGTCTAAATTCTTTGCGGACATAAATCATGCACCCCTTTCCAGATTGAGCTTGTCTGCCATATCCTTTTGTACTGTAGGGAACAGATGAGCATACCGATAGGTAATCTCGACGCTCTCATGCCCTACCCGATTTCCGATTGCCACAGCCGAGTAACCCATGTTAATCAGGAGGGAAATGTGGCTATGTCGTAAGTCGTGAATCCGAATGACCTTGACACCAGATTCCTTGCAGCCATACTCCATTCCTCTTTTCAGCGTGTGTTTGCTGAGAGGGAAAATTCGGCTATCAGGGCTAGCTCCATAGAGCTGTCTCAGATAATCCTTGATTTCTTCACATAGAAAGTCCGGCATCTGAATCACACGATTGCTTTTCTTTGTCTTTGGTGTGGTAATCACATCCTTGCCCTGTAGGCGCTGATAGGATTTATTGATCCGCAGCGTCTTTTTCTCAAAATCGAAATCCGAGGGTGTCAGAGCAAGAAGCTCTCCCTCGCGGATTCCACACCAGTATAAGATTTCAAAAGCGTAGTAGAGCATAGGTTTATCCATTATCACATCAATGAATTTCATGTACTCCTCCTTCGTCCAGAAAAGCATTTCCTTGGGATTTTCGTCCCCCATACTCCCGGCTTGGGCCGCTGGATTGACTTGGAGTCCGTAGTATTTGATTGCATGGTTGAACAAGCAGCTGAGCTGGGTATGAATGTTTTCCAGATAATCCGCTGAGTACGGCTCTCCGTTGGACTTCTTCAATTGTCGGATTTCATTCTGCCAGTCGATCACATCCCGTGCTGAGATTTCTGCCAGTTTCCGATTCTTGAAATAAGGCAGAATTTTTGTCCGAATGATGTGTTCCTTACTGAGCCAGGTATTGAGCTTCAGCTTTGGCTTCATATTCTTTTCGTACAGCTCTACAAAGCTCTCGAAAGTCATATCCACATCTGCCTGTTTCTTCATCAGGAACTCCCGTTCCCAATTTTGGGCTTCCTTTTTTGTGGAGAAGCCCCGCTTCAATTTCTGTTGGCGCTGGCCCTTCCAGTCCGTAAACCGGAACTGAACATACCAGCTACCATTCTTTTTGTCCCGAAAGACTGCCATAGATTACTTGTCTCCTTTCTGTTCTCTGGTTCCATAGAATTTTTCGTGGAAGAACTTACGATCAATCCGGCCCGCAATGGTGATGCAGCCAGCCTCTTTCAGTTCTTCGTTCATGCTACGAATGAGCTTGTAGGCATAGGGAATAGATACCCCAAGCTCCTCCGCAACTTCCTCAACGCGCATAAAGATTTCTCCTGCCATAGGCAAATTTTTCCTTTCTATTTTAGATTTGGTAGTGGATGTTTCCTCGGAAGCACAGACTACCCCCATGCTTCTTCGTAAGACTTTTGGGCCCCTCCAAACCGTCGGAAGTGACTCCGGCGCCCATTTCTCAATCTCCGATTGACTTACGAAGCCTCTCACCCTATTGCCTGCGACGGTTGCCAACACGCCCGGACTGTAGCTGGTGGAGAGTATCCCCTCTCTGCTGTCATCGCCGAACCGGGAACCGCCCGGTTTTCTGAGGCTGGTGCGTCTTTGGGATGGCACATCCCTCAAGTGGCTCGGACCGGAATCCATCGCAGAGAGTTCGTTATTTGGAGGGTTGTTCAATTGTCAAGGTACACTAACGTCGGACTTGGGGTTGGCTACCCCCTCACCGCCGCGAATCCTAAGCGTTTCTGTTTAGGATAGTATTACTATACTACACATTTTTGTTTAAGTCAAGTGCTAGTAGTGAAAAACTTAATCAGTAATGTTTAAGTTTTTCTTGACTATTCTAAACATATCTGTTATACTTAAAATGCAATACAACACAGGAGATGGCTGTTATGGCAATTGGTGAACGAATCCACTTTTTTCGCACACTACGGGGCATGACCCAGAAATATCTCGGAATGGCTATCGGCTTTCCGGAGCGCTCCGCTGATGTACGTCTTGCCCAATACGAAAACGGAACCCGGTCTCCCAAAGCAGATATAACTGCTGCTTTGGCGAACGCCCTGGACGTATCCCCCAACGCGTTGAACGTGCCGGACATTGATTCTGAAATTGGTCTGATGCACACGCTCTTTGCCCTGGAGGACTGCTATGGTCTGGAAGTCTGCGAAAGCGAAGGGGAAGTACATCTAAGGGTCAATCCTGTAAAGGGCGGCAGTGACGGTATAGAACTTCAAGAAATGCTGGATGCCTGGAATACCGAAATGACGAAGCTGAAAAACAAAGAAATCACCCAGGAAGAATATGACCGCTGGCGCTACCACTACCCAAAATACGACACCTCCGGGAAATTCAAAAAGGTTGGTCCCTCTCAGGAACTCAGTGATTACCTGGTTTCTAAATTCAAGGACATTCTGTAAGACAAACAAAAAAATGCTCTGCTGAGTTCGCTTCAAAAACTCAGCAGAGCATTTTGCTCGTTATAGGATTGGGAAGCAACCTGCAAACCAGTTGTCCCTTTTGAAAGGAATGAACAATTGGTGCGGAAGAGTTGCTATCATTTTGCTATCAAATCAGATGTAGGATTTCCAAATGTTGTGATTTCTCTAGGCTATTTTTTCTTGGAGTATCACAAATTTTTCATTCCCACTCCACCGTTGCCGGGGGTTTGCTTGTCACATCGTACACGACCCGGTTGATGTGCTTGACCTCGTTGGTAATGCGGTTGGAGACGGTTGCCAGGATGTCGTAGGGGATGCGGGCCCAGTCGGCGGTCATGAAATCGTCGGTGGTGACGGCGCGGATGGCAAGGAGGTGGTCATAGGTGCGGTGGTCGCCCATGACGCCCACGGTGCTGACACCGGGGAGGACGCAGAAGAACTGGGCCATCTGGCGCTCATAGCCATTCTTGGCCATCTCATCCCGGAGCACCCAGTCGGCCTCCTGGAGGATTTTCACCTTCTCGGCGGTGACCTCACCGATGATGCGCACGCCCAGGCCGGGGCCGGGGAAGGGCTGCCGCCAGACCAGCTCATGGGGAATGCCCAGCTGCTCGCCTACCCGGCGGACCTCATCCTTGAAGAGGCTGCTCAGGGGCTCGATGATATCCAGGAACTTCACATCCTCGGGCATTTTGACCTTGTTGTGGTGGGTCTTGATCTTATCGGCGTTGCCCTTGCCGGACTCGATGCAGTCAGGATAAATGGTACCCTGGGCGAAGAAGGCATCGTCGCCGCCCTGACGGCGGACCTCGTCCCAGAACACCTTATAGAACTCGGTGCCGATGATCTTCCGCTTCTGCTCCGGATCCACAACGCCCTTGAGACAGGACAGGAAGTGCTCCTGGCAGTTGACCCGGACGAAATGCATGTCAAAGAGGCTGGTGAAGGTCTTCTCTACGAAGTCGCCCTCGTCCTTGCGCATGAGGCCCTGGTCTACGAAAACGCAGGTCAGCTGGTCACCCACGGCCCGGCTGATCAGGCCTGCAGCCACGGAGGAATCCACGCCGCCGGACAGGCCGAGAATGACCTTCTTATCGCCGATGCGCTCCCGCAGGGCCTTGACGGTATCCTCAATGAAAGAATCCATCTGCCAGTCGCCGGTGCAGAGGCAGACATTGTACAGGAAGTTTTTGAGCATCTGATTGCCGAACTGGCTGTGGGTCACCTCGGGATGGAACTGGACGGCATAGAGCTTCTGCGCCTCGTTCTCCATGGCAGCCACAGGGCAGTTATCGGTGGAGGCGGTGACCTCGAAGCCCTCCGGCAGCTGATCGACCCGGTCCGTATGACTCATCCACACGATGCTGCTTTCGGGCACATCGGCAAAGAGCTTGGAAGTTTGCTTTTTCAGGTTCAGCTGGATCTTGCCGTATTCGGAAGTCTCGGCGGTGATGACCGTGCCGCCGGCCATCCAGGCGGTGAGCTGGCAGCCGTAGCAAATGCCGAGAACGGGAATGCCCAGCTTCAAAACCGCAGGGTCATAGTGGGGGGAGGACATATCATAGACGCTGTTGGGGCCGCCGGTGAAAATGATGCCCTTGTAGTCCCGGGCCTTGATCTCGGCGGGGGTAATGGCATCGTACTGCTCGATCTCCGCATAGACGTGGAGATCCCGGACTCTGCGGGCGATCAGCTGGTTATACTGTCCGCCGAAGTCCAGCACAAGAATTTTTTCCAATCGGGATACCTCCGTATTGTATTATAAACATTAAGACATTGAATCTATATCGGGAAATATAGAGGGGGCTCTGAATAAATCGGCAAGAGCTGTCAGCCGCAGGCGATTTGTTCAGAGTTTACCGAGAATCAAAGATTGATTTCCGCGGTCTCCCGCTTGACGTCGCCAATGAGCGGCTCGATTTCCTTCAGGAAGCGGTCCACCTGCTCCGGGCAGCGGCCCACATAGAGCTTGGGGTCCAGCAGGGCCTCGATCTCGGCAGGGGTCATGCCGAATTCCTTCCGGGCGGAGAGCAGCTCCAGCAGATTGCAGCTTTCGCCGTTCTTCATCCGGGCCGTGGCCTCCATGGAGCAGGAGCGGATGATCTCGTGGAGCTCCTGGCGATCACCGCCCCGCTTGACGGCCTCCATCATCAGATTCTCAGAGGTCATGAAGGGCAGATACTCCCGAACCGTGCGCTCCACGATCTTCTCGTTCACGTGGAGGCCATCGGTGACGTTCTGAGCAAGCCTGAGCACGGCATCGGCGCACAGGAAACCCTCCGGCAGGGAAATGCGGCGATTGGCGGAGTCGTCCAGGGTCCGCTCCAGCCACTGGGTGGAGGCGGTCATGGGGGCGTTCAGAGCGTCCGCCATGAGATACCGGGACAGGGAGCAGATGCGCTCGCAGCGCATGGGGTTGCGCTTATAGGGCATGGCAGAGGAGCCGATCTGGTTCTTCTCGAAGGGCTCTTCCACCTGGCGGTCGTGCTGCAGAAGCCGAATATCGTTTGCCATCCGGTAGCAGCTCTGGGCAATGGAGGACAGGACGTTCAGGATCCGGCTGTCCAGCTTCCGGGGATAGGTCTGGCCGCAGACGGCGAAGCACTTGTCGAAGCCGAAGTCGGCGGAAATCATCCTGTTCATCTCGTCGATCTTGGCGGTATCCCCGTCGAAGAGGTCCAGGAAGCTTGCCTCGGTGCCGGTGGTGCCCCGGCAGCCCAGAAAGCGCATATTGTCGATGACGAAGTCCAGCTCCTCCAGGTCAGAGGCCAGGTCCTGCATCCACAGCGTTGCCCGCTTGCCAACGGTGACCAGCTGGGCGGGCTGATAGTGGGTGTAGCCCAGGGTGGGCATGGCCTTGTAGGTTTCGGCAAAGTCCCGGAGGTTGGCCAGGACCTTTTTCAGCTCCTCTTTCAGGTAGCGCAGGCCGTCCCGGTAGATGACGATATCGGCATTATCCGTGACATAGCAGGAGGTCGCGCCCAGGTGGATGATACCGGCGGCAGAAGGGGCCACCTGACCATAGGCGTACACATGGGCCATGACGTCATGGCGCACCAGCTTTTCCCGCTCGGCGGCCACGGCATAGTCAATGTCGGTGATATGCGCTTCCAGCTCCTTGACCTGCTCCTCGGTGATGCCGAGACCCAGCTTGTGCTCGGCCCTGGCAAGGCTCACCCAGAGCTTGCGCCAGGTCTGGTAGCGCACATCCTGGGAGAACAGGTGCAGCATATATTCGGAGGCATAACGGGAGGACAGAGGGGATTCGTAGCGGTCTGTCATATTGGCCTCCTTTTAGCGGTAGATGATGCTGTCACGCTCGGGGCCTACGGAGACGTAGCCGATGTGGCAGCCGATGTTCTTTTCCACGTACTCCACGTACTTCTTGGCGTTCTCAGGCAGCTCGTCCCAGGTGCGGCAGCCGGAGATATCGCACTTCCAGCCGGGCAGGTACTCCATGACGGGCTTGGCATCGGGCAGCACTGCGGGGAAGGGGAACTCCTCGATCTGCTTGCCGTCCAGCTCGTAGTGGGCGCAGACAGGGACCCGGTCCATATAGCTCAGCACGTCCAGCTTGGTCAGGGCAATGGAGGTAGCGCCCTGGCAGCGGATGCCGTAGCGGGTGGCCACGATGTCGATGGGGCCTACCCGGCGGGGACGGCCGGTCTTGGCGCCGAACTCAAAGCCCGCATTGCGCAGCTCGTCCGCCTCCTTGCCGAAGAACTCGCAGGTGAAGGGGCCTTCGCCAACGCAGCTGGAATAGGCCTTCACAACGCCTACGATGGAATCGATCTTCACATTGGGTGCGCCGGAGCCCACGGGGGCATAGGCGGCGATGGGGTTGGAGGAGGTGGTGTAGGGGTGGATGCCGTAGTCCAGGTCCCGCAGAGAGCCCAGCTGGGCCTCGAAGAGGATCTTCTTGCCCTCGGCCTGAGCGTCCCGCAGGAACACGCCGGTATCGGCAATATAGGGCTTGATCTTCTCGCAGTAGTCGTCAACCCAGGCCATGAGTTCCTCCATGGTCACGGGCTCGGCACCGTAGACGCCGGTGAGGGTCAGATTCTTCCACTCCAGCAGATCGGCCAGGTGCTCCTTCAGGTGCTTGGGGTACAGCAGCTCCCCGGCCAGGACGGTCTTCTTGGCGTACTTGTCGGCATAGAAGGGGGCGATGCCCTGCTTGGTGGAGCCGTACTTCTTGTCGGCCAGGCGGGCCTCCTCCAGGCCGTCCTGGAGCCGGTGCCAAGGCATCAGCAGAGAGGCGCGGTCAGAGATCTTCAGATTCTCCGGAGTAATGGCAACGCCCTGGGCACGGACCTGCTCCATTTCCTTCCACAGATTCTCGGGGTCCAGCGCCACGCCGTTGCCCAGAATGTTCACAACGCCCTTGCGGAAAATGCCGGAAGGCAGCAGATGCAGGGCAAATTTGCCGTACTCATTGATGACCGTATGACCAGCGTTGCCGCCGCCCTGATAGCGAACGACGATATCATAGTCCTGGGTCAGCAGGTCTACCATCCGGCCCTTGCCCTCGTCGCCCCAGTTGATGCCAACGATTGCGCAGTTTCCCATAATGTGATCCTCCGATTTTATTACAAATATTGTGTCTTTTGGTACCTTTTCTATACGCACGGAAGCTCCGGTGGGCTTTTTTGCCTGCCGGAGTTTCCAGGGGGTTCCGTTGTTCTTACTTCAGGTGCTCCTCGAGACGGCGCATGATCTCGGCGTAAGCCTCCTCCACGCCGCCCAGGTCCCGGCGGAAGCGGTCCTTATCCAGCTTCTCGTGGGTCTTCACATCCCACAGCCGGGAGGTATCGGGGCTGATCTCGTCGGCCAGGACGATGGTGCCGTCGGACAGGCGGCCAAACTCCAGCTTGAAGTCCACCAGGGTCACGCCGCAGGTCAGCCAGAAGGCCTTCAGGGCTTCGTTGATCCGGAAGGAGTAGTCCTCGATGGTCTTGATCTCCTCGGGGGTGGCCAGCTTCAGGGCCAGTGCATGATAGGTGTTCAGCAGGGGGTCGCCCAAAGCGTCATTTTTATAGGAGAACTCGATGGTGGGGTGCTCGAAGACAATACCCTCTTCCACGCCATAGTGCTTGGCAAAGGAACCGGCGGAGATATTCCGGACAATGACCTCCAGCGGCACAATGGAAACCTTCTTCACCAGAGTCTGGCGGGAATCCAGCTCCTTGACAAAGTGGGTGGGAATGCCCTGCTTTTCCAGCATCTGCATCAGGCGGTTGCTCATCTCATTGTTGATAACGCCCTTACCGGCAATGGTGCCCTTTTTCAGGCCGTTGAATGCGGTGGCATCGTCCTTGTATTCCACGATCAGAAGCTCGGGATCGTCGGTCTTGAATACTTTCTTTGCCTTTCCTTCGTACAGCTGCTCCAGTTTTTCCATAATGTAACGTTCTCCTTTTTTGGCAGAATAATAAATGGACAAAGCAAAAAAGAGACAAAGCCGCCCGGGGCTTTCACCCGTAGACACCTTCCGTCTCTACCTTAGAATTTTACAATACCCGACAGCCTTTGTCAACGGGCACAAGAACAAAAGTTTCCACCGGAAAGAAGGCTACCTTTTCGCAAAATGCCGGTAGCGGCTTCGGCACCGCTACCGGCAGACAAATTCAGAATTCCGGACCTTCCGCAGAGGCAGCATTCTCCGCCGTTTCCTTTCTGGGGGGCATACCCTTCTCCAGGTTCCGGGAGAGGAACAGGAACACGGGCACCAGGAATCGGAAGAAAACGGACAGCACCAGATACACCGCCGCGTTCTGGGGATCGCAGGAGGCATAGACATCGTACAGCGCCATGAAATACAGCACCACATAGACAATGGCCGCGCAGACAACCGCCAGCGCCAGGCACAGCACCGTGAGCACAGCCCCCACGCTGGCCCCGGCAATGGCTGCAATTGCGCCGACAACGATGCCGCCGGTCAGCACCCAGCTGGCGCCCGTCCACACCAGCAGACTGATCCGCTTGTGTCTGATCTGCCCTTGGGTGAGGTAGCGGTACTGGTCGGATAGGGAGCCCAGCACCCACAGTCTCGCCACAGGCACCCAGGCCAGCCAGGGTGCCGCAATGCCTCTGCGCTTGGCGACGGTGTACAGGGATAGCGCCGTGAACACATAGATGGCAATGCTCACCAGAGGTGCCACACCGCCGGTGAGGAGCTTGCCAAAAATGGACAGGGCCCGGTCCACATAAAAATAGCTGATTTCAGGGATAAACATAGATTTCCACCTTTCTTTATTTAAGCTTCCCCTCCGGGGGAGCTGGCAGGGCGTTCGCCCTGACTGAGGAGGGGCGCTCTGGGCGAGAGCGGTTGATAAATACGCACAGCTCCCGCTCATAATGCCCCTCTTCCGACCCGCCTGGCGGCGGGCCACCTTCCCCGGAGGGGAAGGTTTTAGGCGCTTCTTACCGCACTGCGGCGGGGAGCCAGGCGTAGCGGCCGCGGAGTCAGGCACGCAGGCCGGTGGGCCGCTCTGTCCGTCCAGACGGCATCCAGAGCCAGCTCGGCCCCCACCGTCAGCGCCGTATACAGCGCCGCCCACCAGAGAACGCCATAGATTTTTGCGGGAGCCTTCTCCGGGGTCAGGAAATCCACCTGCTGCCCGCGGGGTGCTCTTTTCTCATTTTCCAATCTTTTCTCCCCCCGCTCCTTCGGCAGGGCACAATATCCCTTGTATATATCTGTCATTATAGCACAGCAGCAGACAACAATGCAACGCCTTTATGACATTTTCCCAAATATACAAAAAAGCTCCCCCGAGGGGGAGCCATGCTACAATCTTACCTCCACCGTCTGACCGACGGTCATGCTGTTAGGGGTCACCTGGCAGTCCACGGCCAGGACGTGGACGCCTCCGGCTGCGGCCTCCCGCAGGGCCTTGCCAAAGGCGGGGTCTGTTGCGTCATTGGGGTGAAGATACAATACCGGCCGCATCTGGATCACGAACAGGGCATAGCACGCGCAGCCCTCCGTCACCGCCCTTTGCAGACCCCGCAGGTGCTTGGCCCCCCGCTCCGTGGGGGCATCCGGAAAGGCGCAGATGCCCCCATCCTCCAGGGTAACGCCCTTGACCTCCAGATAGCACTGCTTCCCGTCCTTTTGGAAGGCAAAGTCAAACCGGGAATCCCCGTGGACGGTCTCGGGCCGCAGGTCCCGGATCTGCCCCAGGCCGCCGCCCAGGAGCCACTCCTGAACGGCCTTGTTGGGGGCCTGGGAATCCATATTGATAAGATACGGTCCCTTTTCCACGCAGATCAGGTCGAATTTTGTCTTCCTGGCTGGATTTTCCGATCTCTGGCACCAGACCTTAGCCCCCGGTACCAACAGCTCCCGGCACCGGCCGGTATTTTTCACGTGGACGGTTTCCAGCTTCCCGTCCAGCTCCACATGGGCAATGAACCGGTTGGGCCGGTCCCGGAAGATACCGGGCTGCATATTCTCGTAGATCATGGCCGCCCTCTCACGGAATCAAGGACACCGCCAGATTCAGCACCCCCGCCAGAACCATGACCGCAATGGGGCTGAGCTTCGTCTTGCGCAGCAGCACAAAGCTCAGCACAAAAATGGCGACCATGACGTAGTTGGTATTGGCCAGGACGACGGTACGGCCGCCCCAAAAGGCGTTCATCAGGATGGTCAGGCCCGCCGAGGCGATCATGGCCACCACCGCCGGCCGCAGAGAGCCCAGCACGCTTTGCAGCACCGTCAGGTTCCGATACTTGAGGTACAGCCTGGCAATCAGCGTCACCAGCACGCAGGCCGGGAGGATGCACCCCGCCGTTGCCACCAGGGCCCCCAGGACACCCGCCACCTTCGTGCCCACAAAGGTGGCCGCATTGACGGCAATGGGGCCGGGGGTCATTTCTGCAATGGTCACCAGGTCCGAAAATTCCGTCATGGTCAGCCAGCCGTGGCCCGTGACGATCTGGGCCTCGATCAGGGGCATGGACGCATAGCCGCCGCCGAAGCTCAGGGCCCCGATCTGCAAAAAGCTCAGGAACAGCTGAAGATAGATCATGCCTTTTTCCTCCCTGCCAGCACCGTCCGCAGCACCCCCAGGGCAATGCAGACCAAAATCACAATGACCACATTCACCCGGTACACGCACACCGCCACAAAGGCCGCCGCCATGATCACCAGGGAAAGGGCGCTTTTTTGCTTCACAATGCCGCCGCCCATATCCCAGACCACGGAGGCAATGACCGCAGCCACACCGGCCTGCATTCCGGCCAAGAGCGTACTGATGACAAAGCTGTCCCGGAACAGCTCATAGAAATAGGAAATTGCGGAAATGATCACAAAGGGCGGAAGGATCGTCGCCAGAATCGCCACCAGAGCCCCCAGCAGGCCTGCCAGCTTGTAGCCCACCACAATGGCCCCGTTGACCGCAATGGCCCCGGGCGCGGACTGGGCAATGGCGATGAGGTCCAGCATCTCGTCCTCCTCGATCCAGTGCAGCTCATCCACGAATTTTTCCTTCATGAGTGTCACGATCACATAGCCTCCGCCGAAGGTGAAGGCGCTGAGGTAAAGCGTGGAAATGAACAGCTTCCACAGTACGTGTTTCTTTTTCATCGTTTTCTCTCCTCTCGCCTATCCGAAATAGCGGTGGAACACCTCTTCCGGGCAATCGTTCCGGCGCATCAGCGCCTGCATGGCCGCCTCCATACGCGCCTGCACCCCGGCATCCTCCACAGGGACCGCCTCTGCAGGGTCCCGGGCCAGATCGTAGAGCACCGTCGGATAATGGCTCTGGGAAACGTCCTTCTCGTTTTTCAGCTTTAATACCGGCATTCCCTTCGTAAAGGAGAAGCCCTTGCTCAGCTCCGCCCCCCGCAGCATGGCATCCGGCATAAAGGCCCGGCGGGCCGCCGTGTGGCAGGTGGGCATCAGGGTGTATTCATACTTGGGGTATTCCGGATGATTTGGAGCCCGCAGGTACACAAATCTGCCGTCCGTGCAGCCGATCTGGCCGCCGTACAGGCCAAACAGCGCCGTTTCCCGGACGGGGGCATCCTCGGCAGCCGTCCGGCCCAGGGGCCTTCCCTCCATGTCCTCCGGCAGGGGCTGCCCGAAGAATTCCAGCAGGGTGGCCGGCAAATCGATGGTCTGCACCAGGGCCTTCCGCCGCTGACCTTCCAGGGCGCAGCGGGGATCCCAGAGGAACAGAGGCGTATGGGACACCTCCTCATAGAAGGGGCAGTGGCACTTGGCCCACTGGCCGTGCTCCCCCAGCAGGAAGCCATGGTCCGTGTTCACGATCAGCAGGGTGTCCTTCCACAGGTCATACCGGTCCATGGCATCCAGCACCCGGCCCAGGTTCCGGTCACACATGGCTATCAGCGCCGCATACTCCCGGCGCACATGGTCGATGAGCTCCGGGGAGTCGGTCCCGTTCACCGGCCGGTAATCCGGCCAGTCCAGCAACGGGCCGTGATAGCCGTCCGGGAACAGAGCCTTATACTCCGGCTGCACATAGAAGGGCTCATGGGGATCAAAGGTCTCCAGCTGCAAAAACCAGTTTTCCCGGTCGTGGTTCAGGTCCAGGAATTCCAGGCCCTTGTCGAAGGTCACGTTCTGGCTCTGGCTGGCGGCATCGGGCATCCGGCTGCGGTTTGCAAAATCCTGCCCGATCCAATTGTCCTGAGCCGTGCCGCAGACATTTGCATTCTCCGGGATGCGGTCAAAGCCCACCAGCGGTGCCCAGGCATCCCCCTCCTGGCCCCGGACGCAGTCCCAGGTGGTGTAGCGCTGGTGGTACGTCGCGCCGCCGTCCTCCCAGTAGTGATAGTGGTCGCTGACCAGGTGGGTATGGATCCCCGCCCGGCGCAGAAGCTCCGGCACGGAGTCATCAAAGGGCTCCAGAGGGCCCCAGCTGCGGTGCAGAAAATTGTATCTGCCGGTATGGAGCTCCCGCCGGGCAGGCATGCAGGGCATGCTGCCCACATAGCAGTTGTCAAAGGTCAGCGCCCGCCGGGCCAGGCGGGTGAAATTGGGGGTCTTCGTCCATTGGCAGCCGTAGGGCTCCAAAAAATGCCGATTCAGGGAATCGTACATCACCATGATCGCTTTCATATTCGTTTCCTCTCATTCGCTGCGGTGCCGGTATTCATAGGGGCTCATGCCATATTTCTTTTTGAAAATCGTGGAAAAATAGCTGACGTTGGGGTACCCCACCGCCTGGGCCACATCCTGCACCCGCTTAGCGGTGGATTCCAGCATCTGCACCGAGTGGCGCAGGCGCACATCCGTCAGGTAATTCACAAAGGTAACGCCCACCTCTTCCTTGAAGATCCTGGAAAAATATTCCGGCGTCAGGTGGACCTCTGCCGCCACCTGCTCCAGGCTCAGGGGCTGGGCATAGTCGCTCTGGATGCGGCGCATGGCCAGGCGCACCGCCTTGGAGCTCACCCGGACGGGCTGGGTCTGCCGCGCGCAGCGGGCCGCCAGCTCCAGCACCGGCTGCACCGTCTCCGCCATGGAGATGCTGGCCGCCAGACGCCGCCGCAGCTGCTCCGGCTTTTCCGCCTCCAGACTCATAGCAGTGGCCTGGGCATAGAGCAGGTCATAGCAGTCCGTGCAGAATTTTGTCACCGCCTCCACTTCCCCGATCTGCTGCTTGGCCGTATCCTGCAGGACCTCCTCCAGCAGCTGCTGCAGCGCCGCGCCGGTAAGCTGATACAGCTGCACCCGGATGGCGCTGATCTTCGCCCGCCAGGTCCGCATCCGAACGTCCTGCACCTCCAGGGGCTCCTCCGGCTGGTACAGGCAAACCCGGCCCTCATAAAAGCCCCGACTCAGGGAAAAGGCCGCCTGCCGGGCCATGGCGGGGATGCGGGACATTTCATCCGTCACGCTGCTGCTTCCCACCATGCAGCCGTTCAGCGTCTGGACCTGCCGGGCATACAGCGCCAGCTGCCGCTCCTTTTCCACGGCGCTCAGGGCCCTTGGCAGGTTGCCGACCACCATGTAGATCCGCTCGGAATAGTCAAAGCCCGCCACATGTCTGGCAGGCCCGTCCTTTGGGAAATGCAGCCCGCCGTTCATCAGGCTCTGCTTCCAGACCGCCAGAGCAAACAATCCGTTGTCCCGCCAGCGCAGGCCGCACTGGCGCAGCTCCTGCAAATCCTGATCCTGCAAGGGCTCCTGCTGCCGCAGGATCTTGCCCACGATGGCATGGGCCTGGGCCGTGTTGGTCAGGCTGTCGCCCTCCGCTGCGTCCCCGGCACCGCAGGAGAGCATCATCCGGGAGAGCATCTCCTGCAGGACCTCGCTGTTCATCTCCGTTTTCAGCAGATACTCATCCGCCCCCTCCCGTAGGGCGTTCCGCGCCATTTCAAAGTCCGCAAAGGCCGTCAGCAGGACCACCTTGGTCCCGGAGGACTGCTGCCGGATGGCGTGAAGCAGCTCCAGGCCGTCCATCACGGGCATTTTGATATCCGTCAGAACCAACTCCGGCTTTTCCCGGCAGTAGAGCTCCAGCCCTTCCCTGCCGTTGTGGGCCACACCCACCAGCGTACAGGCGGGGTTGGCGGAAATGCAGAATTCCAGCCACTCACAAATCAGCTTCTCATCGTCAACGATCATTACTCGCATTTCTGCTCTCCCTTCTCCCGGGGCTCCCGCAGGGCGGGAAGCCGAAGCGTGATGGTGGTGCCCATATCCGGCACGCTCTGAATGGATGCACCGTAGCCCGGCCCGTAGTTCAGCCGCAGCCGGTTATTGACGTTTGCAAGGCCGATGGAGTCGCTCTGCTTCTCCCGGCCATCCTGGTAGGCCTCCATATCCGCCCTGACCTGCTCCAGCACCTCCGGCGTCATTCCCGCGCCGTCATCCGCAACCGTCAGGATCAGATTGTCCCCCTCCAGCGCCGAGGAGACCACCACCAGGTCCGAATCCGCCTTGGCCTCCAGCCCGTGGAAAATGGCGTTTTCCACCAGCGGCTGCAAAATCAGCGGCGGCACCCGGCACAGCTCCGTCTCCGGGGCCAGGTCCATTTCAAAATGCACCTTCTCCCCGTAGCGCAGCTTCTGCACCACCAGGTATTTCCGGGTATTCTCGAATTCGTCCCGGAGGGCAATGGCATCCTCGGTGGTCTTCAGGGTCGTCCGGAGCAGGTCCGTAAAGGCCTGGATCATCTGTACGGCCTGCTCGCTTTTCCCCATTTCCACGGTACAGCGGATGGAGAAGAGCATGTTGTAGAGGAAATGGGGGTTGATCTGGGCCCGCAGGAAATTCATCTCCGCCAGCCGCTTCTGCCGCTCCTGCTCCGTCACCCGGTTCATCAGGCTGGATATCTCCCCCGCCATGTGGTTGAAGCTCTGGCTCAGGGTGTCGATCTCCCGGGTCCCCGTATCCGTGGGCACCGGCGTAAAGTCGCCTCCGCCGAAGCTGTCCATGGCCTTGCTCAGGCCCGTCAGAGGCCGCGCGATCTTCTGGCTCTGGTACAGCGCCGCACCCAGGCCCAGCACCAGGCAGACCCCGAGGATGGTGAAGACCAGCTCATACATCCGGTCCAGCTCTCCAAAGATCATATCGGCCGGGATCTCCTCTACGATGGTCCAGCCGGTGTTCTCGTCCAGATAGTTCGTCAGCAGATAGGCCTTTCCCTGCTTGCGGATCACGGAGGCGCTGTTGACGCCATACAGGGTCGCCATGGCCTGGGGGTCCACAAACTGCTTTCCCAGCAGCTTCTTGTTAGGGTGGGAAACGATATAGCCCTGCTGATCGTAGATATAGATCTCGCTGCCGTCGGTGAGCACCGGCTCATAGAGAGCCTGCAAAACGCGCTCATCCATCAGCACCATAAGGATGCACTCCCCGTCAAACTGCTCCAGGGCCTGTGCCACGGCGAACTGATAGCGCGTGCCGTCGGCCGTTGGGAAGGTGCTGCCGAACACCACCGTCCCGGCGGGTGCATCCAGCACCTTCCGGCGCAGCCGCCGGTACCACAGCTGGGATTCCAGATAAGGGGGCAGCTCCTGCTCCGGGAAAGAGGAATAGATGCCCTGCCCGGTGACAAGCAGCGGGTCATTGTCCATGCCGATGGGGCCGAAGACCCCGCTGTATCTTCTCTTGTCCGCCTGGAGCAGCTCGTCCATATTCTCCGGGATCTCGGTCAGATCGGCGATCCCGTAGCGGTACAGTCCCACCAGGGTCGTGGCGCTGGTCTTCACGGTGTTGGCCCGCTCGCTGATCTGCCGCAGCAGGTCTATGCGGGAGGAGCCGATCTGGTTGGTCATGATCTGGCGGGCCGCCATGGCCACGCCGAAGCCCAGCACCGCAAAGGACAGGCTCAGCACCAATACATAAGACAGAAAAACCTGAATTTTAATGCATTGGATTCGGTTTTTCAGCATTTCCAAGTATTTTTTCACGGTTTTCTGTCTTCCTTTCCGGGGCTCAGCGGAGCCGATAGGGGGCGTAATTGGGATTTTCCTTGATATAGTCGTCGCAGCTGTGGGCAGGGCTTCCGTCTCCCCAGGTCCCTGCCAGGCCGATCTGGCCGGAGCCGAACACGGCCTCCTTGGCCCCGTCGATCTCCGGATTCACATATTGGGCGAACCACTTTTCCAGCCGCAGCTTCATCTCGCCGCCCAGGGCCTGCCATGCCTCTTCCTTCATCAGGTTCCGGGTCTCGCCGGGGTCCTCCTGCAGGTCGTACAGCTCGTTGGGTCCGTAGGGATAGCGGGTGATATACTTGTAGCGGCGGCCCCGGATCATCCGGTTGGGCCCGTACTCATCCAGCACCACCACCTCCTCATGCTGCCGGAAGGGCTCCCCCCGCAGCGCCGGGGCAAAGGACACGCCGGGGCGGCGCAGGCCGTCCGTGGCGGGCACCCCCGTGTATTCCAGCAGCGTGGGCATAAAGTCGTAGGCGGAGATCAGCGCGTCGCACACCGTGCCCGCCGGGATCTTCCCCGGCTGCCGGGCGATGAAGGGGACCTTCACGCTTTCCTCAAACATGTTGATGGGGAAGGTGGCATTGCCCTTTCCCCAGAAGCCGTGGTGGCCGCAGCTGAAGCCGTTGTCCGCCGTGAAGACCACCAGGGTATCCTCGGTCATATGCAGCGCATCCAGCTTGTCCAGGATCCTGCCGATGGCGGCATCCATGGCCGTCACGGCGGCGAAATAGCCGATCAGATTGCTGCGCTCATCCTTGGCCACCTCATCCGTCAGATAGATGCTGTCCGGATTCCGGGGCAGATGGGGCACGGATGCAAAGGGGCAGTCCTGATAGAGGTCCGTATATTCCTTGGGATGGTTGTTCAGCCATGGGGCATGGGGCGCGGTATAGCCCACGTACAGCAGGAAGGGCTCCTCCTTCCCGGCCCGGCTGTCCAGGTATTCCAGGGCATCGTCCGTAATGGCATCCGTCACATAGCGCTCCTCCCGGTAGAGCTTCCCGTCCTTATACATGGGCGCGCCATAGTAGGGACCGCCGCCGCTCTTGTGGCAGAACCAGTGGGAAAAGCCCTGCTGGGGCTTTTCCGAGGCGCCCATGTGCCATTTGCCGGACAGAGCACAGTCGTATCCGGCCTCGGAAAGAGCCTTGGTATAGGAATACTGGCCCGCCAGATACTCAATGGCGGCCTGCCGGTCGTTGTCGTCCCGCAGCCAGTCGTGGATGCCGTGCTGGCTGGGGATGCAGCCGGTCAGAAGGCTTGCTCTGGCCGGAGAGCACACGGGCGATGCGCAGAAAAAGTTATCAAAGCGCATTCCCTCCGCCGCCAGGCGGTCAATATTCGGTGTAATGATCTCCCGGTTGCCGGTGCAGCCCAGGGACCACCAGCCCTGATCATCCGACAAAAGGAATACGACATTTGGGTGTTTCACGCTCATTCCCTCCTATTGAAAAACTCACAATATCACATTTTTTTCGAAAAGTAAAGCCGCAGCAAGCCGCGTTCAACGGCCTGCTGCGGCTGCGCATTTTTATGACTGGAATGGATGGATGGTTCTTACCACCATTTGATCAGATCGGTGACCTTGTTCCGCAGCTCTACAAAGTCAGGGCTTGCAATATCCCTGGGCCGGGGCAGGTCGTTGTCGATGCTGCACTTGATGGAGGTGGGCTTGTTGGTCAGGACCATGATCCGCTGGCCCATATAGACCGCTTCCTCAATGTTGTGGGTGATGAAGATGACCGTGGTCCCGGTGCGCTGCCACAGAGAGATGAGCTCATCCTCCAGATGATAGCGCAGCTGGATGTCCAGCTGGCCATAGGGCTCGTCCATCAGCAGCAGATCCGGCTGGGTGGCAAAGGCCCGGGCAATGACCACGCGCTGCAGCATACTGGCGGACAGCTGGTCCGGATAGTAATGGCGGTACTTGGTCAGGCCCACGATATCCAGATATTCATCCACCAAAGCCTTGGCCTTGGTCTTCTCCACACCCTTGATATCCAGGCCGAAGCCGACATTTTCCTCCACCGTCAGCCAGGGCATTGTGGAATACTCCTGGAAGATGTAGGCAACGTTGTGCTTTTTCAGGTCTACGGGCTCGCCGTCCAGCAAAATTTCACCGGCCGTGGGCTTGTAGAGCTTGGTCAGGCTGTTCAGGAAGGTCGTCTTGCCGCAGCCCGTAGGGCCGACGATGCAGAGGAACTCTCCCTTGGGTACATCAAAGGAGATATTGTCCAGCACCAACAAGTCTCCAAATTTTTTCGTCAGGTTCTTCACCTGGACCTTGGGCATTTCCTGTGCCATAGCAATTCTCCTTTCTTACAGACTTGGATCCATGTTGTCCGTGATCTCCTTGCGCAGGCGCAGGAATTCGGGATCGACATAATCTCTGGGATGGGGCATGGTGATGGTGTATTCCTGCTTGATGTGGGTAGGGCAGTTGGTCAGCAGGATGATGCGGTCCGCCAGGAACAGGGCCTCTTCGATGTTGTTGGTGACGAAGACCACGGTGCGCTTCTCCTTCTGCCAGATGCGCTGGAGCTCCTCCTCCATCATGTAGCGGGTCTGGGCATCCAGGTGGCCGAAGGGCTCGTCCATCAGCATGATGTCGGGCTGGTTGGCATAGGCCCGGGCAATGCCCACACGCTGCCGCATACCGCCGGACAGCTGGCTGGGGTAGCTCTTTTCGAATCCGGTCAGACCCACCAGCTCCAGATATCTGTGAATGCGCTCCTGCTGCTCCTTCTTGGGCAGATGGCGCGCACTGGGGCCAAAGCCCACATTCTCCTCCACCGTCAGCCAGGGGAACAGGCTGGTCTTCTGATACACAACGCCCCGCTCGGGAGAGGGACCCGTGACCTGCTTGCCCCGGGTGAACACGGCGCCCTCCGTGGGCTTGTCCAGGCCTGCCAGGATATTCAGCAGGGTGGTCTTGCCGCACTGGCCTGCACCGAAGAGGACCAGGAATTCATTCTCCCGCACCTCGAAATTGACGTCCTTCAGCACGACGTTGGATTCGCCGTTTTTTTCATAGCTTTCAAAGGTACGGCCAACCCCGCGGCATTCCAGCACGGGGGCACTCTTTACATTCCCTTCTGCTCGTTCCATGCACACAGTCTCCTTTCCAGTGCGGATGTCAGGGTTGCCAGCAGGAAGCCAACAATGCCGATGGCCACCATGCCGACCATGATCTGCAGGGTATTGCCGGTGTTCATGCCCCGGACGATCATCCAGCCCACGCCCTCATCGGAGCGGACCATCTCTGCGCCCACCACGGCGCTCCAGCCGGCGGTAACGGCGATCTGCAGGCCTGCGAAGATATAGGGCACGGAGCTTGGCAGCACGATCCGGAAGAACACCTGGCGCTCACTGGCGCCCAGCATCCGGGCGGCACCCATAAGCTCGGGGTCAACGTTTTTTGCGCCGTCATAGGTATTGACGGTGATGAAGGTGAAGCAGCCCAGGAAGATGATGAAGAATTTGCTCTTGTCGCCCAGGCCGAACCACAGGATGGACAGAGGGATCCAGGCCAGAGGCGGGATGGGGCGGATAAACTCAAAGATCGGCTTCAGCATGGCCTCCAGCAGCTTGGAGTAGCCCATGCCGATGCCCAGGGCAATGCCGGCAACCGTTGCCAGCAGAAAGGCCACAGCCACGCGATAGAGGCTGATGCCGATGTGGGCCAGCATGGTGTATTTGCCCACGGGCTCCACAAAGCTCTTAAAGAACGCACCCAGCACCGTGCTTGCGGCGGGCAGGAACATGGAGGCCTTGGTAAAACGGGCCACAAGCTCCCAGATCACCAGCAGCGTCAGCAGAGAAATGATCGTGTAAATGATCACCAGCTGCTTCTGAGAAAAGCGGCTGTCCTTGGTATTGTCGATCACCGTTTTTTACCTCCTTTGACAAAGCGCTTTTGCAGAGCCTCCAGAATGTAGTTCAGGGCCAGGCCGATAAAGCCAATGGTCAGCATACCCACGATGATCACATCGGGGCGGCCCAGCATACGGGCCATCTGGATCATATAGCCCAGGCCTCTGGTTGCGGCCAGCAGCTCAGCGGCCACCAGGGCGACCCAAGAGGAGCCCAGAGCCAGACGCAGGCCCGTGAAGATCATGGGCATGGCGGTGGGGATGGCCACCTTAAACAGCAGCTGACGGTTGGAAGCGCCGAAGGTCTTGCCAACCCACAGGTGGACCTGGCTGGTCCGCTTGATGCCGGCATAGCTGTTCACCGTAGCGCTGATGAAGGCTGCAAAGAAGATGATGCCAACCTTGGAGGCATAGCCAATGCCCAGCCACAGGATCATCAGAGGGATCCAGGCCAGCGCGGGGATGGGGCGGATGATATCAAACAGGGGCTTGGTAAACAGCTCGAACCGGCGGCTCCAGGCCATGCCGATGCCCAGGGGGACGCCGATGAGCACACCCACGGCATAGCCGCCCAGGGCGATCTTCAGGCTGGCCCAGATGTTCTGGAACAGCGTCGCGCCGTCGGGATTCGTGCCGCCCTTCAGCTTGTAAACAAGGGTGCTGAAAATTTTGGCCGGACTGGGAAGCATCATTGGGCTGATCAAATGCAGCACATCGGTACAAAGCTCCCAGACCAGCAGAACAAACAGGAACGAACCAATGGAGATCAGGTGGTATTTCTGTTTCTTCAAAAACTGCTTCACAGGTTTCACCGTGCCTTTCTAGTTATTGCGAAGGTCTGTTTTTTGAAATTGGGGGAATACCCGTGTATTCCCCCAGTTTCTGTGTGTATATTTGGGCCAATGCCCGGAGGAGAAATGCTGCTTACTTATAGCCCTTTACGAAGGTATCCACAACATTGGTCTCGAACTTATCGATGACGTTGGGCTCCAGCTGGCCCTGGCCAACATAGAACTCGCCCAGCTCCTTGGCAAAGTTGCCGATCTGGCGATCCTTCCAATCGGTGCGGGTGATGAACTGCACGCGCTCCAGGTCGGCAACGCAGTTCTCCCGGCTGGTCTCGGAGCCGTTTTCCTTCAGGAACTGTACGAACAGGTCAGCGGCCATCTCCTGGTCGTTCTGCAGGGCCTCGCAGGCCTCGGTCAGAGCGTCCATATAGGCCTGCACCAGCTCGGGCTTGCCTTCCACAGCCTTGCGGTTGGCAACGACCATGTCCACGTACTTGATGCCCATGTCCGCCAGATTGCCGACCTGGACCATGCCGTCGTTGATGGCGTCGAAGAAGGTGGGAACGTTCAGGGAAGCGGCGTCACACTGGCCGGCCTGCAGAGCCTGATAGGCCTGCACGCTGTCCATGTTCACGATGTTCACATCGGTGGACTCCATGCCCAGCTTCTCCAGCCACTTCAGAACGGTCATATGCTGTGCGGTGCCCACGGGGGTCAGAATGGTGATGCCCTTCACGGTCTCGGGGCTGCCCTTCACGGTGGGGTAAGAGGGATTGTAACCCTCGTCGGTGGCAATGGGGCTGTCGGGCTTTACGAACACGCCCAGGCCGTCCACACTCTCCAGGACCTCGCCGATGATCATCTCGTCATAGTTGGCAACGCCGGTGACGGCTGCGGCACCCATAGCGCCCACGTCCCACAGATCGGCGGCCAGAGCCTCGTTCATGGGTGCGCCGGTGGCAAACATGGTCACATCCATCTTGAAGCCGTACTTCTCCCCCAGGTTGTTCTGCTGGATGTAGTAGGTGGGCAGGCTGGTGATGAAGGGCATTGCCGCCACGCGCAGGGTGGGCAGCTCGGCAGAATCGGACTTGCTGTCGGTCTTCGCGGAAGAACCGGAGCTTCCGCCGCAGGCCGTCAAAGACAGGGCCATAACCAGGGCCAGGATCAGTGCCAGATACTTTTTCATCTTTTTTCCTCCTAAAAACGATTGTTGATGCGGTCTTCCGTATCGGATGGACATATTTTATCATAGGAACCGCCACAGAAATTTTACAATTTTTAAGGTTTTTTTACCTGTCCGGCCATTGGGTTTCACATTTTTGTCTTTTCTGCCAATTTTTTATTCTTCTGTCCTTCGGAAATGTGCAAGCTGTTTAAAACAGGCGGCCGTTTTTTTACGTTTTCACCAATAAACGTATCCAAAAATTGTTGTTGCACGGCTTTCCTCCGGCAGCCGGAAATGCAAAAACGCCGCGGCAGGCCGGGGGGCACCGGCACGCCGTGACGCTTCGTTCCGCACAGTCCCTCCAAGGCCATCAGCGCGCCATCATCCGGTAGAGCCGCTCCAGCCTTGGATAGGCATATTCAAAAAAGCCCTGATAGGCAGGGCAGAAATAGTTCAGGCCAATGCCCTTTTCAAAATAGTCTCTGTCCCTGCGGCAGCCTCCCCGACACAGCGGGAACCACCGGCATGTCCGGCACTTTTCTTCCACCGGGAGGCTCTGCTCCAGAAATCCCAGCTCCTTTCGCCGGGCGTCCACCGCCTCCAGGGTATCCTCTGTCAGATTGCCGATGCAGTAACCGTCCAGCATATAAAAATCGCAGGGATAGACGCTGCCGTCGGCCTCAATGACATACTGCATGGTGCAGTGCCCCAGCATTCCGCAGGCCTCCGGCAGCTGGCCGTTCAGCATACACAGCAGGTTGTCAAAATACCGGTGGTACTGCTTCCGCCCCGCCATTGCCTCCTGATACCACAGGTCGAAGGCTGTTTTGAGATAGGTTTCGAACAGCTCCGGCGTCAATGACCAGGCGCTGCCGCCCCGCTCCTCTCCCAGGGGGTCCAGGCAGGGGATAAACTGCTGGTAGTGATACCCCTTCTTCCGGAAGAACCCATGGATCGACCGGTAGGCGCGGACGGTATTTTGGGTAACCACTGTCAGGATGTTGTAGTCCACGCCGAATTGCTCCAGGGTCTCAATGGCATGGGTCACCCGGCCAAAGGTCCCCCGCCCTGCCGCATCCACCCGGTTCCGGTCGTGGACCTCCTTGGTCCCGTCCAGAGACACCCCCACCAGGAAGTGATTCTCCGCAAAAAAGGCTGCCCACTGTGCATCGATCAGCAGCCCATTGGTTTGCAGGGCAAAATGCAGCCGGGCCTGATTCTTGTTTTTCCTTTTTGCTTCCGCCACCGCGTACCGGAAAAAATCCAGCCCGGCCAGGGTGGGTTCCCCGCCCTGGAATGCTATGGTGCACTCCTGGGTCACCGCTGCCAAAGCATGCTCCAGCACTGCGGACAGGGTGTCCCGGGACATAAGGCCATAGCTGGCAGTCTCCCGCTTGCTGGTCTCATCGGCATAAAAGCAATAATGGCAGCGCATATTGCACAGGCCGCTGGCCGGCTTGATCATCAAATGAAGTGAACGCATAAGCTGTCCTCCCGCCCTTTTGGTTCCCCTCATTCTATCAAAACTCCCCCGGTTTTGCAACCGGGGAAATTGACTCAGCTGTTCTCCGACAGCTCCAGGCTGGCCTTCACAAAGGACAGGAACAGAGGATGGGGCTTATTGGGGCGGCTCTTGAACTCGGGGTGGAACTGGACGCCCACATAGAAGGGGCTGTCCGGCAGCTCCACGGTCTCCACAATGTAGCCATCGGGAGAGGTGCCGCTGACAGTGAGGCCCGCATCGGAAAGGGCCTGGCGGAAATCATTGTTGAATTCGTAGCGGTGGCGATGGCGCTCGTAAATATGGTTCACGCCATAAGCTTCAAACATCTTCGTGCCGGGGACGATCTGGCAGGGATAAGCCCCCAGCCGCAGGGTGCCGCCCTTGGCAACACTGTCGCTCTGGTCCGGCAGGAAATCGATGACCTTGTGGGTGCTCTCCGGGTCGAATTCGCCGGAGTTGGCATCCGCCATCCCCGCCACGCTCCGGGCAAAGGCGATGACGGAGATCTGCATACCCAGGCAGATGCCGAAATAGGACACACGGTTTTCCCGGCAGTAATCCGCCGTGGCGATCATGCCGTCAATGCCCCGGCTGCCAAAGCCGCCGGGCACGATGATGCCTGCGCAGCCGCGGAGGACCTCGGCCACATTCTCCCGGGTGATGGTTTCGGAATCGATCCACCGGATATCCACATTGGCCCCCAGGTCGAAGCCCGCATGGCGCAGGGCCTCGGCCACGGACAGATAGGCATCGTGCAGCTGCACATACTTGCCCACCAGGCCAACGGTCACGGTCTTGTCCCGGGTGTCGATTTTGTGGAGCATGGTGTTCCACTCTGTCAGATCGATCTTGGGGGCATCGATATTCAGCTCCCGGCACACAATGCCGGAGAAATTCTGCTTTTCCAGCATGACGGGGGCCTCGTACAGGCTGGGCAGGGTGATGTTCTCAATAACGCAGTCCGGCTTCACATTGCAGAACATGGCGATCTTCCGGAAAATGCTGTCTTCCAGAGGCTCGTCACAGCGCAGAACGATGATATCCGGCTTGACGCCCAGGCCCTGGAGCTCCTTGACGGAGTGCTGGGTGGGCTTGCTCTTGTGCTCGTCGGAGCCCCGCAGGAAGGGCACCAAAGTCACGTGGATGAACAGGCTGTTGGTAGGGCCGACCTCCAGGGAGATCTGCCGCACGGCCTCTACAAAGGGCTGGGATTCGATGTCGCCGATGGTGCCGCCGATTTCCGTGATGACCACATCCGCATCGGTCTGCTTGCCCACCCGGTAGACGAATTCCTTGATCTCATTGGTGATGTGGGGAATCACCTGGACGGTGGAGCCCAGATACTCCCCCTGGCGCTCCTTGTTCAGAACATTCCAATAGACCTTGCCGGTGGTCAGGTTGGAATATTTATTGAGGTCTTCGTCAATGAAGCGCTCATAGTGACCAAGGTCCAGGTCCGTCTCCGCGCCGTCCTCGGTGACATAGACCTCGCCATGCTGATAAGGGCTCATGGTGCCCGGGTCTACATTGATATAGGGGTCAAGCTTCTGGGCCGCCACCTTCAGCCCCCGGCTCTTCAGAAGCCGGCCCAAAGAGGCCGCCGTAATGCCCTTGCCCAGCCCGGAGACCACGCCGCCGGTAACGAAAATATATTTGGTTTCTTTCATATAGAGTCCTCCGTTTCTGGATTGGTTTGTATTCATGAAGTCAAAGCTCATTTTAAGTTGACAGTTGACAGTGTACAGTTGACAGTTATGGTGTCCCTACGGGACGATTTAAAGTATTTTGTTCATTTCCGTAGGAAATTCCTTAACTGTCAACTGTCAATTGTCAACTGTCAACTGATTTTACTGATCATACGACCTGATAATATTCTCTGCCACTTCCCGGCGGGAGAGGCGGGTATCCATGGCCTGGCGCTCGATATAATAATGGGCCTCGCTTTCCGTCATGCGCAGCTGCTCGATGAGCAGCCATTTGGCCCGGTTGATGGTGCGGATATCCGTCATCTTCTCCTGCAGGGCCCTGTTCCGGCGGTCCATCTGCAAAAGCTTTCCCCGCAGGGCTGTAATCATGTGCAGGCCCATTTCCAGCGTTTGCCGGGTCAGGGGCTTGGCCAGGGCCATAACGCCCTCGTCCTCCACCTGGTCCCGCACCCCGTCGAAGCTCTCCCCGGGCACCAGCAGCAGCACGCCCACGTTGTCCCGGGCCAGATTCAGAGCCAGCTGGGTGCCGAATTCATCCCGCATGGGGGCATTGAGAATGGCAATGTCCACTGCATAGTCCAATGCCATGCGCTTGGCCTCTCCGGCAGACCCGGCCCGCAAAGGCGGGTCATAGTTGCTGCCGGGAAGCAGTGTTTGCAGGAGCGCAAAGGTCTTGTCATTGGCACCCGCAACCAGGACCTTATAGATATTCTTTCCCGATGCCATCCCTTTCCGCTCCTTTCTCTTGCTATTACTTCCAGAATCCCTCCGGCAGGACGCTGCGGATAAAATCACTTTCGGAAGCAATGTCCTTTGCCTCCTTCAGGCTGCCGGGAAGGGTCTCCAGGCCTGCCGTGATGCTGCGGTCCGCAGTATAAAGGTTCACATTCATAGGCTCCGGAGGCAGGAGCTTCCGCCGCACGCCGTCCAGCCCCGCATAGATCACCAGGGCATAGGCCAGGTGCGGATTGACCGTGGGGTCCGGAGACCGCAGCTCCATGCGCTTATATTCCCCCTGAGCCGCCGGAATGCGGATGAGCTGGGAGCGGTTTCCGGGGGACCAGGTGACAAAACGGGGAGCCTTCCGCTCTCCCAGGCGACGGTAAGCGCTCTCCGTGGGATTCAGGTAAGCCGTCATCTCCCGGATATGGGCCAGAATGCCCGCCATAAAATTCTGGCTGACCTGCTCCCCATTGTCCTGCCGGACGGAGATATTGATATGCAGGCCGTTGCCCGCCTGCTCCGGAATGGGCTTAGGGGAAAAGTCCGCATACAGCCCATTGCTCACTGCCACCGCCTTGACAGCGGAGGTAAACAGCAGGGCATTGTCCGCCGCCGTAATGGCATCGGAATAGCGGAAATCGATCTCATTCTGCCCGGGGCCCTCCTCGTGGTGGGAGCTCTCCGGGGAAATGCCCATGCTCTCCAGCATCAGGCAAATCTCTCGCCGGACGTTCTCCCCCTTGTCCTCCGGGGCTACGTCCATATAGCCCGCATGGTCAAAGGGCTGGGTGGTGGGGTTTCCGTCGGCATCGGTCTTAAAAAGGTAGAACTCAAATTCCGCGCCGATCTGCACGGTGATCCCCTCGTTTTTTGCCTCCCGCACCGCATTCGCCAGCAGAGCCCGGCAGTCCATGGGGTAGGGCCGCCCATCGGGATAGCGGATATTGCAAAGCATCCGCACCACCTTGCCCCGGCTGGGCCGCCAGGGAAGGTCCGTCAGGGTTTCAGGGATGGGGAACAGGAACAGGTCCGACTCCTCTACCCCGCTGAAGCCCCCCACAGCGGAGCCATCAAAGGAAATGCCCTGGGAGAACGCGCGTTTGAGCTCCTGGGGCATGATGGCGATATTTTTTTGTTTTCCCGCAGCGTCGCAGAAGACCAGGCGAATGAACTTCACATCCTCCTGCTCCACATAGGAAAACACATCTTCTTGTGTATACAGCATGGCAGTCCCTTTCCGTCAAAAAATGGAAAAAAGGACGCTCACCGGACGAGGGCGCGCGCCCAGGTTCAGCAAACATCCTTGTCTACTCGGGGTCATTATACTCTCGCCGAAGGCCCCTGTCAATGATTTTTCCGGAGAAATCGTCACAATGGCACACCTCACCCCTGCCGCATGTCAAAATTGCCGGAAGCATCGGCAGCCGGGGCGGCAACAATTGGGCGAACCGCCAAAATGCAATTTGCCGATTGACAAATTGCAATTTTTGGCGTATGATGCCTCCATACAGACAGGGGAGCCGGTTCTTCCGGTACTCCAAAAAGAAGCGACAAGGGTGTCGCTATGGCGAAAGCCATAGTGCCCCCGGCCGCTTCTTTTTTATTTACAGATTTATTTACAGAAAAGGGGAAATCAGTATGGTAACGGAAATCTTTTCTTCCATGGTTTTTGACGATGCCACTATGGAGGCGCGCCTGCCCAAGGATACCTATAAGGCCCTGCAAAAGACCATCAAGCTGGGCAAGCACCTGGACCCCAATGTGGCAACGGTGGTCGCCAACGCCATGAAGGACTGGGCCATTGAAAAGGGCGCCACCCACTTCACCCATTGGTTCCAGCCCATGACCGGCGTCACCGCCGAGAAGCACGACTCCTTCATCTCCCCCAAGGATGGCGGCAAGGTCATTATGGAGTTCTCCGGCAAGGAGCTCATCCAGGGTGAGCCGGATGCATCCAGCTTCCCCTCCGGCGGCCTGCGGGCCACCTTCGAGGCCCGGGGCTATACCGCCTGGGATGCCACCTCCTATGCTTTCATCAAGGACGGCGTTCTGTGCATCCCCACGGTGTTCTGCTCCTACGGCGGCGAGGCCCTGGACCAGAAAACCGCCCTGCTGCGGTCCATGGAGGCCATCAACCGGCAGGCCATGCGGGTTCTGAAGCTCTTCGGCAACGAGGATGTGACCTCCGTAAAGACCACCGTAGGCCCCGAGCAGGAATACTTCCTCATCGACAAATCCGCCTTCGACAAGCGCAAGGATCTGATCTTCACCGGCCGGACCCTGTACGGTGCCAAGGCTCCCAAGGGGCAGGAGCTGGATGACCACTACTTCGGTGCCATCAAGCCCAGAGTGGCTGCCTTTATGAAGGAGCTGAATGACGAGCTGTGGAAGCTGGGCGTTCTGGCCAAGACCGAGCACAACGAGGTTGCCCCCGCCCAGCACGAAATGGCCCCCATCTTCACCACCACCAACATCGCCGCCGATCACAACCAGCTGACCATGGAGATGATGCGCAAGGTGGCCCAGCGCCACGGCCTGGTGTGCCTGCTCCACGAGAAGCCCTTCGACGGCGTCAACGGCAGCGGCAAGCACAACAACTGGTCCATCTCCACCAATACCGGCGTGAACCTCCTGGAGCCCGGCGAAACCCCCTATGAAAACGCCCAGTTCCTGCTGTTCCTGTGCGCAGTCATCAAAGCGGTAGACGAATACCAGGACCTGCTGCGCATCTCCGTTGCCTCTGCGGGCAACGACCACCGTCTGGGTGCCAACGAGGCCCCTCCCGCCATCGTGTCCATGTTCCTGGGCTCAGACCTGAGCGAAATTCTGGAGGCCATCGAAAAAGACGTGCCCTACGACGGTAAAGAGAAGCAGGTCATGCGCATTGGCGTGCACACCCTGCCCAAGTTCCAACGGGATGCCACGGACCGGAACCGGACCAGCCCCTTCGCCTTCACCGGCAATAAATTTGAATTCCGGATGCTGGGCTCCGCCGAGTCCATCTCCTGCACCAACACCGTGCTGAACACCACCGTGGCCGAGGAACTGCGGCAGTTCGCCGACGCTCTGGAGGGGGCTGAGGACTTTGAGACCGCCCTGCACGACCTGATCCGCAAAACGATCCAGGACCACAAGCGCATCATCTTCAACGGCGACGGCTACGACGCCTCCTGGGTGACGGAAGCTGAGAAGCGGGGCCTGCTGAATCTCCGCGCCACCCCCGATGCCCTGGCCCACATGCTGGACAGCAAGAATATGGAGCTGTTCAGAATCCACAACGTCTACAGCGAGACCGAGCTCACCGCCCGCCACGAGGTCAAGCTGGAAAACTACTGCAAGGTGATCAACATCGAGGCCCAGACCATGCTGGATATGGCCTGGAAGGATATCTTCCCCGCCGTGTCTGACTACACCGCCAAGCTCTGCCAGAGAGTTTCCTCCAAGAAGGCCCTGTCGCTGGATTGCAGCTACGAGGAGGACACTGGGCGCAAGCTCAGTGGTCTGCTCTGCGCCGCCTACAAGGCAGCAGGCAAGCTGGAAGCGGATCTGCTATCCAGCAAGAGCGCCCCGGACACCGTAGCCCTGGCCGACATCTTCAAGAGTGACATCTTAGACGATATGCGTGATCTTCGCATCAGCGTAGACACCATGGAGACCATCATGCCCGCCGAGACCTGGCCCTACCCCTCCTACGGCGAGATCCTGTTTGGGGTAAGATAAGATCGATTCAAAGGGACCTGTAGGGTATGAGTTGACAGTTGACAATTGACAGTTGACAGTTGGCGAATTTCCTACGGAAATGAATAATATTTAAGATCCGTCCCGCAGGGACACCATAACTGTCAACTGTACACTGTCAACTGTCAACTTGTAATCCTACTTTTTCCCATCTCATACCATTCTCCAAGGACGGAGAAATTGCAAAACCGGATTCTGCAATCCGGTTTTGTTATAGAAAGAAGGAAACGCCATGTGTTCTATCATCGGATATTTGGGGCACCGGTTCACGCCGGAATCCATAAGACCTTATTTTGACCGCACCCTCTCCCGGGGGCCGGATATGAGCCGGATTCTCCCCATTCCCGGAGGCTTTCTGGGCTTCCATCGGCTGGCCATCATGGGCCTGAACGAAATGGGAATGCAGCCCTTTGTCCGGGGGGATATGGCCTTGGTCTGCAACGGCGAGATCTACGGCTTCCGGGCCATCCGGGAAACGCTCCAGGAAAAGGGGTACATCTTCCACAGCGACTCGGACTGCGAAATTCTGCTGCCGCTGTATGCCGAAATGGGCGTGGAGATGTTCCGGCAGCTGGATGCGGAGTTTGCCATGATCCTCTTTGACGGCAAGTCCCTCATCGCCGCCCGGGATCCCATCGGAATTCGGCCGCTGTACTATGGTTACGATGCCGATGGGCAGATCATCTTCGCCAGCGAGGCCAAGAACCTGGTAGGACTGTGCGCCAAGATCATGCCCTTCCCGCCCGGGCACTACTATAAGGACGGCAAATTCATCTGCTACCGGGACATGAGCGCCCCGGCCTATCGCAGCGAAGATGATTTGGAAACCGCCTGCCGGAAGATTCGGGAGAAGCTTACCGCCGGAATTGAAAAGCGGCTGGACGCAGACGCCCCTGTGGGCTTTCTTCTGTCCGGCGGTCTGGATTCCAGTCTGGTCTGTGCCGTGGCCGCCCGGTGCAGCAAAAAGCCCATCCGCACCTTCTCCATCGGCATGGACATCGATGCCATCGACCTGAAATACGCCCGGGAAGTGGCAGACTATCTGGGAGCGGACCACACGGAGGTCATCATCACCAAAGCGGATGTGCTGGAAGCCCTGCCCAAGGTGGTGGCCTTGCTTGGCACCTACGACATCACCACCATCCGGGCTTCCATCGGTATGTATCTGGTATGCAAATACATCCATGAGCACACAGACCTGCGGGTGCTGCTCACCGGTGAGATCTCCGACGAGCTCTTCGGCTACAAATACACGGATTTTGCCCCCAGCGCAGAGGAATTCCAAAAGGAAGCCGAAAAGCGAATCCGGGAGCTGCATATGTACGACGTTCTCCGGGCGGACCGGTGCATCAGCGTCAATTCCCTGGAGGCCCGGGTGCCCTTCGGCGACCTGGATTTTGTAGAATACGTTATGGCCCTTGACCCGGAGACGAAGCGCAACCACTACGGCAAAGGCAAATACCTGCTGCGCCATGCCTTTGAGGGGGACTATCTCCCCAGAGACATCCTCATGCGGGAGAAAGCCGCCTTCTCCGATGCCGTGGGCCACTCCATGGTGGACGACCTGAAGGCCTACGCCGAAACCCTATACACCGATGCGGAATTCGAACACCGCCGGAAATTCTACCGCTTCGCCCAGCCCTTTACCAAAGAGAGCCTGCTGTACCGGGAGCTCTTCGAGCGCTACTACCCCGGCCAGGCCGAAATGGTTGCAGACTTCTGGATGCCCAACAAATCCTGGGAGGGCTGCAATGTGCAGGATCCCTCCGCAAGAGTGCTCTCCAATTACGGAGACAGCGGGAAATAAAAATGAAATAACTCCCCTGAAACGGAGCTGGCAGCGCAGCTGCCTGAGAAGTTCTGCCTGGCCCTTGGCCAAATCCCGCCGCAGGCGGGAAAGTTGGAACCCCTCAGTCTCGGCTAACGCCGAGCCAGCTTCCCTTTCAGGGGAGCCTAGGCTGTCGAAAAACCCCTTACGGGCTTTTCCGACAAGTTTTTGCAGTCTGCCGCGCGCACTCCTTGTTCGCCTACGGCGAACAACTCGCACAGCGACGCGCTAAGAGCCGCCTGCGGCGGTTGCGCTCTGCACAGCGCTGCGGCGCTAGACTTGCAGCCTGAGAAGTATTTTCTGTCAGGTACACGCCCCGACAGAAAATGATT